>MDTB01170692.1_pt1 | contig 43534 bp, 35 predicted proteins | sample 811161 | NCBI WGS metagenome assembly MDTB01 (sample SAMN05326650, study PRJNA326480) | marine metagenome | isolation source: seawater | place: Mediterranean Sea | collected 2009 | reverse complement strand
ATATGGAGAAGAGCTTCAACTTGAGTCTTGGGTACAGATGAAAATGACCTTAGCGAAGGATTATATCTCAAAAGTTAAACATTATCTAGAACATGAGCTTAATTTTGCTCCAGCCCCCGGTATGGAAGAGTAAAAAATGCACACAGTTGATCATATAGCGATCAGAGTTTCAGATCTTAACCTTGCACAAGAGTGGTATGAAGAGATGCTCGGTGCCAAATTACAGTATAAAGACCAATATTACCGCAGAATGTTGCTTAATAACACAACTTTAGCACTTATAGACGAAAATAGGTATCCTGATAACCATATTGGAATACTTGTTGAGGACTTTGATCAATTGCCCAATGTTGGGACTAGAATCAAACATCGCGATGGAACCGTTGGGGTGTATATCAAAGATCCTTTTGGCTATACTGTTGAGTATATTTGGTACTCTCCGGAGACCAAGCAAACATATTTGAGAGAAAACAATGAATAAAAAACTATACAGAGGTCCTTACGCAGGACCAATAGAACCTGAGTTGATGAATCAGATTGATAAGTCAATGCAAGAAAGAGATAGAAACTACTGGAAGCTTGGAGCAGGATTCTCAAAAAACTACAAAGCCTCTTATGTACACGTAATGATGAATGATCCCGATGGTAGTGAACAAAGAAAACACATAATGGGTCCATATTCTAAAAAAACTGCACAAAAAGTGATGACTGACTTGTTAGCCCAAGGGGAGTGTTCTTGGATTGAAGAAGATTATATCAAATAAACCATTTGGATCGTCCGCTCTAAAGAGACTAAAGATTGGCGACCTTGTGCAATGGTCAACCCTTGAAACCGATGAAGATAAAAAATGGTATGAAAGAAAAACACAAGGAGTATTGGTCGATATTCTCTCAGAAGAGTTTGGTGGCCGAGAAGTTTATTTTGGCGAAGTTATACCTGTAAAAAATCAAATTACTTGTAGAGTCTTTTTATATTTGTTAGAGAAAGTAACTATTTAATATCATGAAATACATTATTAATAAAAAAGATTACAGCAACGAAGTCAACAGTTTAACTAACTTTGCTCAAGATCGTATGGGATTCTCTAATGTGCCAAAAATATTATTTGATGATGATATGCCAAATAGCCACAAAACCCTTGGCAAAACTGGTTATTATGATCCAAATGCATCGGAAATTCACATATATGCATCAGGTCGACACATTAAAGACATTCTAAGGTCGCTTGCTCATGAATTTGTACACCATATGCAAAATGAAAAAGGCGATCTGACACATGATGGATACATGGGTCAAGGATACGCACAAAAAAATCCCAAAATGCGTGAAATGGAACGTCAAGCATATGAGATGGGAAATCTTTGTTTTCGAGACTGGGAAGATAGTTTAAAACAAAAACATCCAACTATTTATAACGAAAGGAGAAATCGTAAAATGTCACTAAAAGATTGGAAAGATAAAGAATTAAATGAAAACCTCAACAAAAAGTGGGGATTTAGCATGAATCTTGACTCTTTAAACGAGAGCAAGAAAAAAGAATATGATCTCGAGGAAAATCAAGATCGTATTTTTGCTCCTAGCCACTATTGTATGCATCATGTTATTCATGAAGGAAAAAAAGGTTATACCGTGGATCACAACTACAATGAACGTCTTGGTAAGGTGACTCGTTATGATGTTAAGTTTGAAGACGGATCAATCAAGCGTAACATTCATGAAAGTGAACTTACAGCCTTGGAAGCTTTCGATGAAGGTGAGCACAAACGAGACGATCACCCGCCAGCAAAACGTGATAAAGGCGAAAACAAGAACATGCCCAAAGATCGTATAAGACGAGATATTGAAGGTGACGGACAAAAATTACCCAAAAACAAAGATGGTGAAATCGACTGGAACAAAGCAGATGAAATGGCTGCTGACATACGCCAAGCAAAGCCTGAGACTAGATTGGCAAAAGAGAACATAGAAGAAGAAGCAAAGCCGGATTTTCCTGATGTCGATGGCGATGGGGACAGAAAAGAGCCAATCTCAAAAGCTCAAAAAGATAAAAAAGCTGGTGGTAACAAAGAAGAAGAATCTGAGGATGAATCTGAAGGAAAGAAATCAGATGATAACGAAGAAAAAGAAACAGACGATAAAGCTGGAAAGAAAGACTTAAGCAAGGTCCCTCCACAGCTTCGCAAACATGTTGCCAAGTCTATGAAAGAATCTCTTAATAAAAGGCTTAGAGTCAAAATTAAACGATGAAATTTGATAAATTAGATAAAATAATCAAAGAGTCTTTAGACTCATTCGATCCCAATGCAATAATTGAAATAAACTCTTTTGCAAAAATACTAGAGTTGTCTTCAGTTGGCGGTGGAGCAATGCAATTTGCACCAAAAAAAAATAAAAAACTATCTGAAGGAGTAAAGTCGGTGATTAACAGAAAAGATATTTTAATTGAAAGAAAAATACGTCAGTATATAAGAGATAAAGTCAAAGGCTTGCTTCATGAGCAAAAAAAGACGCAGATGCAACAAGAAATGCAACTACGCCAAATAATACGCTCAATACTAAAAGAAGGAGATATCTCTGATATCCACCCTCACAGATCAACAGGTATCAATGTTCTTGAAGACTTATTGAAAAAAATGGTACCAACTCTTAGAACTGACTTTAAAAGACTTACAACTGACAAAACTCAAAGAGATTCATTTAGGGCTCACTTGGTGAAAGCTATTAAAGACTCTCTAATGCCAATGATGGTCAATGACAAGTATCGACCTGAGGATGAAGAGGGTGAGGTCCCGCCACCAGCCGATTCTGGTGCTTTATTATCTGAACCTTCAGAACCAGAAGCTCCTGAGGAGCCTGCTGCGGAAGAAGGAGATGACGATGAAGCTGCATTGGCTGCTTTAGAAGAGGCCGTCTTAGAAGCTTTAGGCGACATGCATGAGATTGATATTGATGTCAAAGATGGTGATGAAGACAAAAAAGTTCCTGTTGAAAAAGATGACACTCCTTCAGAAGAAGAAGCCTTTGGGGCTGGCTTGGAAGGCTTGGATGAAACGGGGAGGAATATGGCTTTTACCTGTTTTAAAAAGGTTAGTCAATACATCCTTGATGCCTACGATTCTTTAGCCAACCCCAAAGACAAAGAAATCTTTATTGATTATTTAATCACCAATGTCAAGCTGTATTTTGACAAATTTGAAGGTGAGATCTCCAAAACTGTTGATGAACCAACAACTCAACAATATGATGATGCTAAAGCTTGATATATATAATATAACCTATTCTAATCATCTTGTCAAGGAAAAAGTGTAAAAAAATGCCTTGGAAAAAAAAGCTGAGATCCTATCAAGGAAAAAACAAAGATTATTCCTTCAGAAATAAATTAAAAAAAGAAAAAAAACTGAATGATACATTTGAAGTAATATTAAATTCTTTAACATTAGAAGAATTAATATCTTTAAAGTTAGAATTATCTTCTTCTTATATTAATAATAGATTATATAATATACCTATATATAATAGTTTAATATATATAGTAAAAGAAGCGTGTCTAAAATATGCACTCTCCGCATGTCGAACAAAAGGAGAAGCTGCCCGCATGCTTGGACTTTCAGAGTCTAATTTTCAAACTGAGCTAAAGAAATTCAACATTCGTCAAAAAAAAGTTGAAGAAAATACTTGACAAGATCTTCCCAATAGGTTATATTGTATATACTGGATATTTCTATGGGAGGAAAAATGAAAGTAACAGTAGATGATATAATCAAAAAATATAAAAATAAGAAAGGCGATGAGGAAGCCGAAACCATATTGATCGATAACAATTCTGATAGGAAGAGATCTAACACTGTCTCAATATGGGGATGCACCTCGGATATTTCTAAAATAGCTCAGCGATGTAGAAAGCACATAGTTAACATTCGAGATGACAAAAATGGCTGCTCTCTTGAGATTGATCGCGCAGCTTTTCGTGGTGTGGTTTACGCATTTAAGGTGTGTAAATGAGCTATGGAAAAAGAATAGCTTGGTTAAAACAGAGAAACGAATATAAATATTCTAATCCTTATAAGGGAAACCGCATAGTTCTTTTTGACATGGATGGTACTCTAACCCCACCTCGAATGGATTTTGACAAAGAGTTGCTAAACCCACTCAGAAAACTTTCTGAACATGCTCAAATAGGCATTCTCACCGGATCAGACATTGACTATGTAAAACAACAAATGAATTATATAATTCGACATAGTGAGTTGGTTTATTGTATGCATTTGCTTCCATGTAATGGAACTAAGTGGTACCCACCGCCTCAAAATATGGATGATTCCTATTATCTAAGACATAATGCAGATATGAGAGAAACCTTGGGAGAAGAAAAGTATAGGTTTTTGATTAGAATATTGTTAGACCTTCAGTGCCATGTATCAAGCCTAGACATTCCATTGTCTGGCGAATTTGTTCAATATAGAGGGTCAATGGTAAATTGGTGCCCCATTGGCCGTTCTGCTAAAACCACTGATAGAAAAAAATTTACTACCCGCGATAAAGAGTTGAGTATTAGAAAAAATTATCTTAAAAGATTGCAAAGAAAATTAAGCCTCAATGGCCTTGATAAACATGTTACTTGTGCTTTGGGAGGAGACACAAGTTTTGATATTTATCCAAAAGGTTGGGATAAGACCTATGCATTGCGACACTTTGAAGACTACGAAGCGTGGTTTGTGGGCGATAGATGTGAAGAGGATGGCAATGATAAACAAATTTACGATGCTTTGTATTCAAAAGGTAGAAGCTATAAAACAAATGGGATTGAAAAAACGAAAGAAATTATTGAAGCCATAACAAATCACCTGTCATCAATGGGAGAAACCAATGAATGATGATAATTATTTTTTAAAAATGATAATAAGAGCAGTAGAGCATGGAATATATTTGGGAGAAATTGATTCTCCCGAAAAATATATGGATGATCTTGTTAATAGTTTTGTCAACGAAAGCACCTTATTTTGTAAATACGATAACAATATCGTTATTATAGAAGACTCAATGTGCAATCCAATTTTAAATTTAGCAATTAACAAAAGCACTTTGTTTATTGTGCCCGCTGGAGAAGATAATTTCTTTTCTTGCTTTATGAAGGTAATTAGACATGTATCAGACGTCCACAAAAAAAATAAAAAAGCCAAAAATGAAAAAATCAATGAAGAATCATTTGAGTGGATCTAATGATAAATTACTTGGGAGAGAACGAATGAAGATATTTTATTTAAAACGAACCGAAGATGAAAGCGGTGTGAGCGGAACCGGCAGAATAGCACAAGGTTTTATTTTTGATAATGGAAAAGTTGCCCTGACATGGCTATCAGAACACCCATCTGTTACAGTATATGATAGTATTGGGGAAGTTCATGCTATTCATGGTCATGGTGGAAAGACTGAAGTTATCATGGAGCCAGACTATAAACGAGCTTTTGGAGAAATGAAAAGTTTTGTAGATAATTTCAAACTTGAAGATATTATGAAAACTCAATTACCAGTTGAAGGTTCGGCTGCAAAATTATTAAAGGAGAAAGAATGAGTAGAAAACTTATCGCTGTAAGCGGCGGATTCGACCCAGTACATATAGGACATGTAAAGATGATCCAAGAGGCCTCAAGACATGGTGATGTTATTGTTATATTAAATTCTGACGATTGGCTTCAACGAAAGAAAGGTTATGTTTTTATGCCTTGGGATGAAAGGGCTTTTATTTTAGGTAACATAAAAGGTGTCACAATTGTTACAAACGTAGATGACTCTGATGACACCGTATGCCATGCTCTCTCTCGACATCGACCTGATGCTTTTGCTAATGGTGGTGATCGAAAAACAGATAACACTCCCGAAATGGAACTATGCGCAGAACTAGGCATAGAACTGTTATGGAACGTTGGTGGAGGCAAGATTCAATCATCCTCTGACTTAGTTTCTAATAGTCGCAATCAACAAGGAGTGTGGCATGTCTGAAAAATTCAAAGATGGAGCGGCAGATAGATTGCTCGATAGATTAGAGAAAGATCCCTCTGGGCGTCTAAGGAACTTAGTTAATACATTGATGGAAGTTTCAAAAGAGCTTTCAAAAGAGGGAGTGCCATTAGATGAGATAGCGTCAACTGTTACCATGTTTTGGTATGTAGGGCAGAACCCCGAGATGGAAAATTTAATAACTGCATTTAATAGTTTAAATATATCGGATGAAAATAGCTACAATTAATATAAAGGAGGGAGAAATCTCTCCTTTTTTGCTATTTACAGTATATAATACAACATGAGGAATTTGTATGCTCAACGAAGAAGCAACTGTTGAGGATGTTGAGGTTTTAGAAAAAAACCCTGCAATCAAAAAAGCACTTCAACAAATTTTTGGATCAATTGAAAAAAAAGCTATGGAAGTTACTGATGATGTTCAGTCTGAGGGATTAGGAGATATTTTAAAATCTGCTTTCGATCCAGAAAAGAACACCATTCTTAAAATGGCTAACAAAAGCAAGCTTGTGTCTGGAATCATGGCTGTGCTTGGTTTAGCAACCGAAGAGGTTCCTCATAAAATAACACTTCGATCTATGGTAAAAGGATTAACTGATCCTAAACCTGACGCTATTGAGTTTATAAGCGATTATATAGATCCGTCCAACTTGGAGACAATTATGCAACTAGCGCAACAAATGGTAATGGGAGAATCTCTCGAAGACAAAATCGCCGAAGCGGTTATGGAATTGATGGAAGATGAAGAAGAGGAGCTTGAGGGCGATGAAGAAAAACAAGCCGCTGCTGCTGTCACTGGCGATGAAGCCGGCAAAGAAGATCCTGCAACTCCAGTTGGAGATCCAGATTTAAAAATATTAAACGATTTACTGGCCTTAATTAACGATAAAGCTTCTGCTGAAGCAGTCGCAAAAGATCTAAAAAATCCAGAAAACAAAGATAAGGCTGATAAAATCTCTGATATGATGAAGAATCTTGGAGGAGCTAAAGATATATTAAACTCTTTAAATGTTCCCGAAGATAAAGAAAAATTTAAAATGTTTTTGGATGCCGTGCAATCCACAACCGGTGTAACAGGAGAAATCCCAGAAGAACTAAAACCAATTGCTGAAAAGTATGCTAAAGCAAGAGTTTTTGGCTTAACACAGCAACCAGAACAAAAACTAGCTCTTTTGCATTTCTTTTCTTTTTTAGAAAAAGAAAAAGGAGCCCTTCAAGAGGAAAATACAGGTGCCGACCTAGAGGGCGAAATAGCCGATCAAGTTATGAAAGCGCTTTTAGAGTTGGAAAAATTCAATAAAGAGTATTTTGAATTTGTAAAAAAAGTATATCAAACTGAAGAATTTTACGACGCTGTAATGCTGGCTGTCACTGACAAAGATCCACAAGATGAATCAGATATGAAGCCTCTTTTAGATAGACTTGCTGCTTTTTTAAAAGAACAAGGTTTGCTAAAAGAGGGTCTTGGTGATATAATAAAAGCTTTGCAACCTGAGGATTCTAAAGCATTTGGCGGACAATTAGGTAAGAAGTTTCAAAGACCAGAACTGCAAAAGTTACGTGATCACTTTGAAGATAATGAAAATGCTATTTCTTTTATTGAAGAGTATTTTGCCAATGACCCCTCAAAAGACGAAATTCTTGATAGACTTAAAAAGATTCAAGCTGGAGAACCAGAAGATAAAGAAAAGAAAGAACCAGAAGCTGCTGGGTTTAAAAAAGAAGAAGGTGTTCACACAGAAGGCCTGCAAAAATCTTTGGATGATTTCATGGGAACTCCTCCGGGTGGAGAACCTAACTTTTACTATCCAGAAAATAATCTTCTAAGGGAACAAGGAGCCCTCTTACATTCTTTGTTTTCAAAGATACGTGTTCTGTTAGACAAAGACACCATTGAAATACACAGAGAAATGCTCGCTTATAATGACCGCAGTACAGGACAGGTAACAAAACAACAACCTAAAACCGAAGAGCCTCCGCCACAAGATGCCGGCGCTGATACTGGTGAATCTCCGGCAACTGAGCCGGCTGGTGAAGAACCAGCTTCAAAAAGAGACCTATATGAGCAAAAAAATCCAACAGTTTCCAATGTTAAGCCTCTTGATTTAGTTACTTTGCGAGATTATATTGAAGAGACAGTTACAACAGTTCAAATATATCTTGAGGTTGCAAAACAAGGAAAGCGTGGTTCAAAAGCTCTGTATTCAAAGTACGCTAATATTTTGGGAACAGAAGCTTCTGAGCCAAAAAAAGTTTTATATCAAATCAATTTAAAAAATATTGTTGATCTCTGCAATACTCTGCTTGATAGAATAGAGCCCGATATTCAAAAAGCTGCTGAACCAGAATCCGAAGAGGATCTAGAGCAATTTAACCAACAAAATCGTGCGGAAGAAGATGACCCCTTACAAGAGCAAAAAGAAAAGAAATCATTTGTAGAAATTGCAAAAGAAGTTAAAACTGTATACGATTATGTTGTAGACCAAGGCACCCAGTTAAAAAAGATGATCGACGATCATGCAGACAGAACTGAGGATGCTAAAACACCTGAGCAACAAAATGAAGTTGATGAGACAGACCCTGCCGCCAAAGCTAAACAGCCAACCCCTGAGGAGGTCGCCAAAGTAAAACCGGCAGTTGACTCCATTAGAAAAACTGGAGAGGGAATATTAAACCAATTAAACAATATCATAGAGTATTTCCCTCTCGTTAACCCCTTTGACTCTGAAGTTTATGGCGAGAAAGGTTTTGAAACTGCGATAACTATGTTAAGGTCTGCAATGAAGGATGTTGTTAATATATCTGGTCAAATGACTGGAGTAGAAAATTTTAACGATGTATCTACAACAGCTAAAAGAGTTTTGTTTAATGTATTGGAAAGAATTGTATTAAACATCAAGGACACTTTCGCTGGTAAATTTGATGAACGTCCTGCTGCAAATGATCAAACAGATCCAGAAGAGTTTGAAGACAAAGGAAAAGATCGAATCAAGCGTGACAAAGCCAAAGATGAGCCAGCATCAGATGATGCACCCGATATTCCAGAGGATCTTAAGAATTATCTAACTCAGGAGGAGGACTTTTATAAGCGAGTTTCACGAATTCGAGATCAATTTGGCAAGGAAGGTGGCGGCCTTGCTAGAATGCAATTGGGTGAAGTAAATATTAAAAACCCAGTTCAATTCTTGTCAGACTTAAAAGCAAAAATAGAAGATTCTGAAGCGGCTTTAAAAGATGAAGACTTGAGAGCAGATCGATTTAAGTTTAGACAAGCAATGAAAATTTACAAAGAATATCTTGACAGATATATTGTGGTTTATGAACAATTTAAACAAGGAAATATGGAACTTCCATTTGACTCAACCCCAGAAGAAAAGGCTGGTATAAGAGAAAAACAACTCAAAGAAATGCAAGATGTGCTTGAAGAATTTAAAATCTTTTGGGAGTCAGTTAGTGTCTTTAACAGTATTGTTAACACAACGAAACCAACTGCTGAAGAGATTGGTGGTCCATTAGATGCTTTGGTGAAAGCCGCTGCTGTAAAAGGCAAGGTTACAAAAGTCGACCCTGACGTTACTCAAGTTAAAAGAGGCAAGGCTGCGGATATTAAAAAGCAAGAAGAAAAGATTGATAAATTACTGGAGCCAAAGAAATTACCTGATCTTATGAACACTGGAGCTTCTGCGTTAACAAGGATAATAACTAATAAGTGGTTCTTACGTCTTGCCAGCGCCGGGATAGGTGTTGGCGCAGCTTATGCGGCCGCATCGGCCCTTGGAGAAAATGAAGCAGCCAACGAAGATCCACAGGCTCCAAAGGATGAAAAACAAGAAGCCCTTGAGGGTGTAGGTAAAGAATTTTCTGAACTATTGTCAGAGTTTGATAGGGAATATCGAGTTGGTAAACACTTTGTTGACAATATTATTGATTATTCTAAAGAACTAAAAGATAATCTGTCAAAAATATCAATGAAAGCAAAGCAAATAAGAAAAATGGCGGTTGAGGTTTACAGCTACATAGGAAAAAATAAAGATTTAATCTATGAAAGTTTAATCAAAGTCGCAAAAATAAAATTACCTAATCCAAACCCACCTTCTGTTGAAGATGATGAACCAGCACAAACAGACCAAACCATTGAGGATAAATATAAATCCGCTCTAGCTCTCGCCGAAGATGGACCAGAACTTGATACGCTAATACGTTTATTAAAAAAGTTACAAGCTATTGGTAATGAAATGTTACAAGAGCGCAAATGGCTGGCTGAAATGATTAACAGCGAGATAGATTTCCTAGAAGAAGTGGATGTGTTTCCACCAAAACCAGAAAGCGGAGCTTTTGCAGATCCTCAAGACATCGGCCAAAGAAGTGCAGATACCAAAGGAAAACGACCATCCAAGGAGTTCACTGATGACGATAAGGGCGGAGAACAAGCCAAACCATCAGCCTCCACTTTTGAAGAATTGGTCACAGCTATACTTGGATCTGACAAGATGGACTTTCTAAAGCAAGGCGATGATGGTTTAAGCGCTGATGATATTGATCTTCTCAAGGACATGTTCACAAGGTACAAAGACCTTGCAGCAAAGATTATTAAAACCTCAGGAAAGAAAGCACAATTTCAAACAGCATCTGGTTCGGTACCAGACCCCAGTGGTGATCAACTTGAGGCTGCCATTTCTTATGCAAAATCTCGAGAATTTATAACCTATGATGGTTTGAAAAACCAGTTTAAAATGACAGATGACCAAACTAAAAAGGTTATTGAAGATATGATCAGTCAAGATGTGATTGAAAAGGCAGGCGACGAAGGTAAACATATGGTAATCAAACCAGATCCCGATGCGCCAGAAACCGGCGATTTGGCAACTACCCCAGAAACCTCTGAAGACCCACTCAAGGGTAAAGAAGATGAATCTATGAAAGATTACCAAAAAAGAATAAAAGAGATGACGGACAATCCGGGCTTGTATAACGATACTGGTGACAAAAGTGGTCATGCCAAAGTTGCAAATATTAGTCCAAAATATATAGTCTTTCAGTATGCTGATAAGGAACAGGTAAGATACGGCGGAACCAAAGAAACTAAGAACTTTGATATGGGTGAATACTGGAAAGAGATCTACGAAAACGGCAAAAATGCCAAAGATGCACTCACTCAAGGACCGCCAACCAAGGGCTTTACAGATGAAAAAGGCGTCCACACATGGGTAGACGGAGAACCAAGTACAGAAAAACCAAAAGAAGAGACAGATGATGAACCATCCGGAGAGCCTTCCTCTGAGCCGTCCATTGACCCGGTTGATGTGGATGAAGAGCCACCGGAAACTCTGAAGCATCATCTAGATCCAAAAACAGAACAGTCAGCAGGGTACAAATCACTTGAGGACAGTTGGAACAGTGTTAATAAAAATAAACAAGGCGCAAACTTCAAAGATGATTTAAAAACTTTTGTTAACTTTATTGGCGAATATGTTTATCCACGAATGGTAGACGAAGCAGAAACAGATCCTATCAAGAAAATCTCAGATAATAATAGCTACTTTAAACCCGGAACCTCCGAAAAAGTTATATCGGCTTTCCAACAGCTAGATCCAAAGACAAAGGCAAAAGTTAGTCGTATTTCTAAATCACTTCGCAAGGGTAAATCCGGTCCTAAATTGCAAGCTATTTTGGGAAATATAAAGAAGGGCTCACCCGCAGCTAAAAAACATTTGGCCAAGATGAGAGCAAAAAAACAACTAAGCCAACTTGGACCATTCTCTCCCAGTAGAACAGAAAAAGCAGCCGAAGCTCTGGCAAACAAACTTAAACCAATCATCCGAGAGATGATGCGAGGAAATTATGGCTAAAAAGAATTATGTTATTGACACTTCCGTGTGTCTCACAGATGCAGATTGCATCTTTAGATTCGGAAACAATGATATCTTTATTCCACTGAAAGTTCTTGAAGAAATAGACAAACACAAGAAACGACAAGACTCAGTTGGATTCAATGCAAGAAAGATTATCAAACATTTTGACGCTTTTCGATCTCGAGGTTCCTTGCCAAAAGGAATACGAATTGAAAAAGGACAAGGTGTCATTAAGGTGTGTGATAGATCACAAGGCAGCTTACCAACCTCTCTTGATTCAAGAGTTGCTGATCATGTTATTTTGGCTTCTGCTCTAACAGTGCAGCAAGAATGGCAAAAGCGCAAAACTGTTGTTGTGTCAAGAGATATTAACATGCGAGTTATTGCTAATTCAATTGGTCTTGAGTCTGAAGATTATGAAACAGAAAAGGTAGTAGAGGATGCTGACAAGCTTTATTCCGGCTTTGAACAACTTGTTGTTGATGATGAAATGGTAGATCAGTTTTATGCTGGTGAAGAAATTATGATACCATCCGAGCTTCCCTACTCACAAAAAACAAAGCTTCATCCCAATCAGTTTGTAATGTTAATATCTTCAGCTAACCCAAAAAAGACAGCACTAGCTAGATTTAAAAATCACAATAACCCTTTGGCACCTACAAAAAAGTGGACAGATGCCTTATGTTGGGGAGTTGTGCCAAGAAATAAAGAACAAGGATTTGCATATGATTTGCTTTTTGACGATGATATTCCTCTTGTTTCTCTTATTGGTAAGGCAGGGTCGGGTAAAACCTTGATGGCCATTGCCGCTGGTATGGAGCAAACTTTAGGAACCAATAGAGCTATGGACATGTCAACACCAAAGTATAAAAAGATAGTGGTGTCTCGACCTGTTCAGCCTCTAGGAAAAGATATCGGCTTCCTGCCCGGAACCATGAACGACAAGATGATGCCTTGGTTGATGCCAATTCAAGATAACATGCAGTTTATTCTTGGTAATGATCGCACAATGCTTCGCTCATATCTTGAAACCGGAGAGATTGAAATCGAAGCTTTAACTTATATTCGAGGCCGATCCATATCCAACGCATTTGTTATCATAGACGAAGCTCAAAACCTAACCGCACATGAGGTCAAGACCATTATCACTCGAATCGGAGAGAACACCAAGATAGTTCTTACAGGAGACATTGAGCAGATAGATAATATCTATACCAATGAGACCTCAAATGGATTAGCGTATGCGGTTGAAAGATTCAAGAATAGCGCACTTTCTGGACACATAACCTTCAAGAAGGGGGAACGTTCCAAGATTGCTACTCTTGCCTCGAAGATTTTATAATATGGAGATGTTATGACCATTCTAATGATGTTTTGGCTGATGCTCACTGCACAGGCAAACGAAGACTTTCAAAAGATCAATATATATGTTGATATTACGGAAGTTCATGCACCTGACGGCTCGAAGGGTACAAGCATACCCCTCAACCTCATGATAAGCAAACAAGCTCAAATTACCAGTGTGTTAGAGCATAGATTGCATTATTTGTCGGGGTACCCACCTTGGAATGGTGAGATCGATGTGTGGGATTGGCGCAACGTTCAGTATATGCCCAGCTACAAAAAGTGTGACTACATCAATGCTGTAAAGTGTGGGATCAAAAATGGACACTGGACTTTACGAACCATAGTATCTGTCGGAGACAAATTCTCTGTATTTCAAACCTTACTATACGATGAGACAGGTAGGGTGATTGGATCCTCAAACCAAACCGCATGGGGAACCATTCGATGGAAACCTCAATGGAAACTGACCAAGATAAAAGAATCTGGTGGCTTTGGCGGAGACAAACAAACTGAAGTCTTTGAGATGTGGCCTCCAAAAATGGAGGAACTACCTCCCTTGATCACGCCTTACATTGTTGGCCAATCCAAGTTTGGGTTTTATGGAAGCCTTAAGAGAAATGCTTGCAAAATAAAAAGTTGCAGAAAATAAAAGAAAATACTTGACAAATCCTGTGAACATGTTATATTATATACATAAGGAAAACAAATGAGTTGGATTCAAGAAACAGTAAAGAAAGGAAAGATGGTAAATAACTTTTATTCGTTTAATGGAACAGACGTTTATGTTATGCATCCACTACCTGATCATGTTTCAATTGAAGAAGTTTTAAACACTGTATCAAATCGTATACCCTCTCATCTTAAAACTGGAATCGATGTTATATATGTTGGCAAATTTCAAAACATGATTGATCGCGAGGTTAATGCTATTTTTGAAGATGGTGCAATATATATCACAAACGACCAAGATGATGTTGAGGATATGATTGATGATTTGGTGCACGAAATAGCTCATTCTGTTGAGCAAGAGTATCCTGATTTTATTTTTGAAGATGGTCGCTTGTTCAAAGAGTTCCTTGGGAAGCGTAGAAGGTTGACATCAATGCTTGTTGCACATGGGTTTGATGTAGATCCAATCTTCCGCTCCCGACCAGAATTCAATCAAAAGATTGACGACTTCCTTTACAAGGATGTTGGTTATGACCTTTTGGCTGACCTAGTCATTGGTCTGTTTCCCGGACCCTACTCAACAACATCATTGAGGGAATACTTTGCTGTTGGATTTGAAGAGTTCTTTATCGGAGACAGAAAATACTTAAAAGAAATATGTCCAGTGTTGTATATGAAGCTGGACTCACTAACATCCTTGGGGGGATAATGAAAAAATATATATCGTATTCGGAACTAAAAATTTGGTCCGAGTGTGCGTTTAAGCACAAACTTGTCTATGTAGACAAGATAAAAAAATTCATTGGTAATGAATTTACTGCCTTTGGCAAAGCCATTCACGCTGTGTGTGAGCTAACTGCGAAAGGTGAGTTGCCAGAAGATGAACAAGATGGATTCTTTGATTATGAATTCTTGCGTGAGTTAAAGGCACTCAAGGGCGAGGTCGAGTTTCGACCAAAATTGGTGGAGGAAATGAGAAGTCAGGCTAAAAAAATTACCCCCCAAATATTCCCCGCTTTAGCCAAAACATTCGGCAATTATGAAGTCTTCTCTGCGGAAGAACAACTCTTTGAGCCTATAACCGAGTTTGCACCTGAGAATATTAAACTCAAAGGATTTGTAGATTTGATTATAAAAACAGAAGATGGCAAATACCACGTCATTGACTGGAAATCATGCTCATGGGGTTGGGACGCTGAGAAAAGATCGGATAAATTGATAACATATCAGCTAACCTTATATAAAAAATACTTTTGTGCAAAATACAAGGTTGATCCAAAATTAGTCGAAACTCACTTCGCCCTTCTTAAACGTACTGCAAAGAAAGATAATGTAGAAATATTTAGAGTGACTTCTGGTCCTCGCAAAACAAACAATGCAACTAAATTGTTAACAGATGCTCTGCACAATTTACACTCTGGATTTCCAATAAAGAATAGAAAAAGCTGCCAAAAGTGTGAATTTTATCAAACAGAGCATTGTAGATGAAAGATGAACTTAACGTATATGAATATGTTCTTGGAGAAGGTTTGAAGACATACTTTGATCCTATAAATAATCCAGCACCTATACACCCAGATATATTGAAACAAATGTCAAAAGAGTATAAAATTGGTGATCTTGTTGAAACACACCAAGGTTCAGTGGGTATTATAAAGAGTATAGCTTCCCAATATGAAGAGGGGCCAATCTACATTACTGGTGCGAATAACACACAATATGTTGTATTAGTTGGAGCCATAGAACAAGTCTTGGTTGGATATTCTTTAAAAAAAATATAAAAAAACTTGACACACAACAAAAAGTGTGTTATATTATTACACAATAATGGAGTTAAAATTGTCTAAAAAAATTAGAGTCCTAACTTTGGGTGATCATCCACTGTCACCCTCTGGTGTTGGTACACAAACAAAATATTTTTGCCAAGGTCTTTTAGACACTGGCGAATTTTCTATTTTGAGCTTAGGTGGAGCGATCAAACATAATGACTATCGACAAGTTCAAGTAGAACCATATGATGAAGATTGGAGAGTAATTCCGATTGATGGATATGGAACACCAGAAATGATTCGTTCAGTCATAAGAACTGAAAAGATTGATATGGTATGGATTATGACTGATCCTCGTTTTTGGGATTGGCTGTGGATGATGGAAAATGAAATTCGACCGCTATGCCCATTGGTGTATTATCACGTTTGGGATAATGGGCCCGCTCCCATGTTTAACAGGGATTTTTACTTATCTAATGATCATATTGTTACCATTTCTAAGGTAACAGACGAAATTGTAAAACAAGTTGCACCAGAAGTTCCTAGGACTTATCTACCACATGCTGTAGATCCAGATATTTTTAGACCATTTTCAGACGATGAGTTGGCCAAAGTAAAACATCAGTTGTGGTCACAACAAGAGCACGACCCTGATAAATTTACAATTTTTTGGAACAATCGAAATGCCCGCCGTAAACACTCAGGCACTTTGATTTATTGGTTTAAGCACTTTTTAGATAAAGTGGGGCATGATAATGCAAGATTATTAATGCATACTGACCCAAAGGACCCTCATGGTCAAGATTTGCCTGTTGTCATAGAAAGATTAGGCTTGACTAATAAACAGGTGATGCTATCAACAGAAAAGCTACCACCAGAACATTTGTCGGCAATTTATAATGCTGTTGATTGCACAATTAATATTTCTGATGCCGAAGGTTTTGGACTTTCAACATTAGAGTCTTTGTCTTGTGGTACACCCATTATTGTTAACATGACTGGTGGCTTACAAGAGCAAGTAACAAATGGTACAGAGTGGTTTGGCTTCGGTATGCCACCAGTTTCTAAAACCTTAATAGGCAGCCAAAACGTTCCTTATATTTATGAGGATAGATTAGGCAAAGATCAAGTAGTAAGTTCATTGTTTAAAATGTACTCCTTACCGGACAAGGACCGTCGTAAGATGGGTGCACTTGGCAGGTTGCACGTTGAACAAAATTACACTTTTAATAAATTTAAAACTGACTGGGTTAAGATAATGAAAAAAGTTTATGAAGAAGGAAACAATTATAACAACATATTGTTCAAGGAGGTAGCATGAAAACAAAAATTTTAGTTAGAGGACCAGTACTTTCACAATCAGGATATGGCGAACAAGCAAGATTTGCACTTAGAGCTTTAAGGTCGCAAGAAGATAAATATGATATTCATATTCAGCCAATTCGATGGGGCCAAACTGGTTGGATTTGGGAAGATACAGAAGAACGCCGTTGGATGGATCAAATGATTACAAAAGCAGCAAACTATATGCGCGAAAAGGGTCAGTTTGACGCTTCTTTGCAGATTACAATCCCTAATGAGTGGGAAAACTTAGCACCAATTAACATTGGCTACACTGCTGGTATCGAAACAGATAGGGTTTCACCTGCATGGTTATTCAAGGCTAACCAAATGGATAAAATAATTGTTGTTTCTGATCATTCAAAAGATGTCTTTAAGACCACTCAAGTTGAAGGAAAGGATCCAAACACTGGCGCACAAATGAAATATCAACTGGTGACAAACATAGACTCAGTGGGATATGCAACTTTGGATATAGACCCAGTTGAGATTACTGGCTTCAATCCATCAACTAGTTTTAATTTTCTTTGTGTGTCTCAATGGGGCCCAAGGAAAAATTTTGAAAACACAATTAGATGGTGGGTAGAAGAATTCCACGATCAAAACATTGGATTGGTTTTAAAAACATCAATTGCTAATAACTCGCTGATTGATAAAACAAAAACGGAAGAACTTTTATCAAAGATTTTGTCTAAGTATGACAACCGAAAATGTAAAATATATATGTTACATGGCGATTTGTCTGATGGACAAATGCGGTGGCTATATTCACATGATAAGATCAAGTGTTTGATTAATATTGCTCATGGTGAGGGGTTTGGTTTGCCCATGTTTGAGGCCGCCCAGTCTGCTCTACCAATTGCAACAATTGGTTGGTCTGGCCAAATGGACTACTTGGTTCAAGAAAACAAAGAATATTTTGCTAAAATAGACCATAAACTTGAAAAAATTGGAGAAGATGCTGTGTGGGAACACGTTTTGCAGCCGGAATCAAGATGGGCATACGCTGAATCTGGATCATTTAAGATGCAAATCAGAAAACTTAAAAAGAATTGGAAAAAATATAAAAAACAAGCTGAAAAGTTACAGTCTTTAATTGTGTCCAAACACCAAGAACAGGTTATGTACGCCAAGTTCTGCGAAGCTCTTGATTTAAAACCAACAAGTGATTTAGAAGAGATTGATGAAGCCTAGTTTTGTAGTGGTCAGCGACTATTCTTTTTCTGAAACACTGGGAGGCGCTGAAATAAATGCTGAATCTCTAGTTGAAAGGTTTCAAGAGCACGATTATGATGTGCCTATTGTTCGTAGTTCTGATTTAACAATTAATTTTTTGCAAAAAAACACACACAAGGTGTATATATTTTCTAATTTTGTTAAGTTGAAAAAAGAATGCAGACAGTATGCAATAAACAATTTAAAGTATTTTATCTACGAACAGGATCATAAATATTTAAAAAGTAGAAACCCAATAGGATATGAAGACTTTTTGGCACCAAAACATCAAATCGTTAATTTAGATTTCTATGAGAAAGCCATTAAAGTTCTTTTTCTGACTAAGTTATCAATGCAGATTTTTAAAAAAAACACAAAACTAGAAAACCTATTAAACCTTCGATCTTCTGTTTGGAGATCGCGTGAATTAAAATACATAAGAAAGATATGCAATAATCCAAAAAATAAAAAGATTGCTATATTAGAATCTACAAATCCTGTGAAACGAACAACAGATTGTATTAAATATTGTAACTTAAAAGGCCTAGATTATCAACTTATAAAAGATATTAATTTTAACAATTTTATGTTTAAAATGTCAAAGTTTAGCAAATTGTTGTTCTTAACAGGTCATGTAGAAACTTGTGCAAGAATTGTTGTAGAAGCCAAAATGCTAAACTTAAAAGTTATCATGCAGAAAAAATTTATCGGCGCAGCATCAGAAGATTGGTTCTCCCTTAGTGGAGAACCTTTAATAGATGAAATGGAAAAGATTAGCCACAACATGCCTTTAGAAATTATCAAGGCTTTACAAAATAAGGAGAACAATAATGAAATTGAGTGACCAAGCTATTGGGGTTTTGATGATGGCCCTACAAAAATCATTACTAGAGCAGGCGGACATAGTGCCACTGCTGAAAGAGATGAATTTTGCCCAGATGGACAACAATGAACTGTTAGTCGAGAACCCTCCAGATATAAAGGTTCGAGTTCCAGTTCAACCCCCTGAGTCAAAACTTCGCGTTGCAAACCAGCAAACCCATTTTGACTATGCAGGATCTGATTAGTATGCCTAGGTATATATATAAATGTAGAGAATGCGGAGATAGTTTTTTGACAGTTCACGGTATAACAGAGGATCAAGATCATTGTGAAATATGCTATGAATCAGGATCGGTGTTTAGAATACCGCAAATGCCGAGAGTAAAGATTGTAAGAGAGGAATCTGGAAAAGTTGTCAAAGAATTTATAGAGGATTCCCGCCAAGCTCTAAAGGAAGAAAAGAGGCGTTTGTTGTCTGAGGAGTATAAAGAATGACCATGTTAAATATATGGCTTATAGTTGTTCTTTGTATTTCTTTGGCGGCAAACGCCGTTTTTTTATGGTATCTGCGTAAGCTTTTAAACAAATTTTTATTTATATCTCAAAACCTTATAGATTTGGTTGTTGTTGTTGAAAATTACTATAAACACCTTGAACATGTTAATAATATGGAAACTTACAATGGTGATGAGACTATTGCGTACCTTTTACGCCACACTCAAAGCCTTATGGATATAATGGAAGATTATAGAGATGTTTATGACATTAGCGTACCCCAAGAGGAAGAACAGGAGATTCTAGAAAATGAAGGACAAAACGCCCAAACCCAAACGACGTCGGAGGAGCAGATCGAGGTCTCCGAAGAAAATGTATTTTACGCAGGAACACGAAGACGCGATAGTTAAATACGCATTAACAAATAGTAGAGACGTTCGTACAGAGTTGTATGTTAATCTACTTCAACCTGCATTTGATGAGATGGTTGATAAAATAGTTTTTACTTACAAGTTTACAACGTTACCCAACATCGATGAACTCAGAGATGAGTGCAAAGTATGGTTAACAACAATTTTAGACAAGTATGATCCCAATAAAGGCTCAAAGGCTTTCTCTTATTTTAGCGTTATAACTAAGAACTGGTTTATACATAAAGTTAAACAAACCACAAGAAGAGCTAAACGAGAAGTCGATCCAGATTTAGTTGCAAAAGAGATAGATGAAAAATTAGTTGACAACAGGAATGTTTATGTTGAAACTCGCGAGAAAAAAGAATTTTGGGAAAATCTCTGGAAAGAAATAGAAAGCTGGCAACCTGAGATGATGAAAGAGAATGAGAAAAAAGTATATGAAGCAGTAAAAATTCTACTTCAATCAGTAGATCACATAGATATTTATAATAAAAAGGCTGTATATTTATACCTTAGGGAGTTAACGGATTTGAACACAAAACAGGTTGTCAATCAGCTAAACAAGATGAGAAAGAAATATAGAACATTTAGAAAGAATTGGGATGATGGTAAAATTTAATAAAACACTAGTTATGATATGTCAAGCGAATTAGATAAATATTTACAAGAAACTGTCGATAACATACGCAGTGATCGTGAAGTTACCAAAGAGTTGCTAGATGATGCAATGAAATGGCTAGCTAAGGACGAGTCACGTCACAGGGAACTCGGATTGGTATTGTCAAAATATGTTGAAACTCTTCAAAGATCAAATGAACAACTGGTAAAAGTAGCTGGCTTAATTTCAAAAAAATCTACCAGTCAGAGTTTAACCGCTGACGATAAAGAACAAATTTTTGATATGATTAAAGGGGAGGATGCCGATGAGTAATCCACACCCCGATGTTTTATCCGATGACTTAGCTCTTTTTAACTCTAGATTGGATATGGAAGATGAAATAATCAAAGAGGCTTTTTTTGATTATACAAAAGGAAAGAGAAACTGGAGAGCGATATGTTTAACAAATTATGCAACATCGGATAAAGTCGGTCAACATGCACTAGATGGTGTAAGGCTACCAGTTAAATTAAAAATACTTGACACAATGGAAAATATCGTTCCAGATCCATGCAGAATGATTTGGACTGATGAACAAACAAAGAGAGTGATATCTCTATTTCCTTTAGCCTACTCAGCCCAGCCTTATGAAAATAGATATCTGTTACCATCTTTTGGCCAAGTTGTTAATGTTTCATTTAATGAAAATGGTCCTGCTGAACATGGCCGCCACCGAGGAGTGCAGTTTTCTTTTGTTGCCAATAGGAACTCACAACAATATGATTGTCAAAATAGAAAGTTTATAGGCGGAATTCAAACCTTTGGAAGGGGCCTAGAAAGATTAGGAAATTTAACTTCTCCCGGTAGGATAAGTAATGGAAAAAATATTAAAGGAGCCATTAACCTGACATGGGAACAATTAAAAAAATTATCCAAATTAGGTCTTTTTCAGCCATTGATAGATAATATTCAAAAATATGAATCCGGTGGTGATCCCTACAATGCTTACAATGTTCAAGCTTATATAATAAGGAATAAGGGAGAGAGCAAAACAGACGCCCTTGTGAGACAATGGGGCAAAAAGTTAACAGAATTTACAATACAAGAAATGCTTGATAAAGTCACTAAAGTGCCAAAAATATACGCATCAAAGAAAGGCGTAAAAAGTCTAAGATCTGTCCGGGCATCAGGAAAGTATCAAATGATGCCGAGTGTTCTTGAAGATGCGGTAGACAGAATTAAAGGATGCAATACAGGTGAACTATATGGACCCGAACAACAAGAAGCCTTTGGTGTTTATCTTATTTTAACAAAAAGGCCAACTCTTGGAAAATATTTATTTGGAGATAAATCAATCACCGCCGCCAAAGCTCAATTGAGAATGGCTCAAGAGTGGGCCGGCGTGAGAATTATCAAAGCTGTAAAACAACAGAAGCAATACGGCGGCAAAAACTTAGTGCCCGGAGATTCATATTATAAAGGTTATGGTGGGAACCCTGATGATACAAATCTTGCCAAGGCAAGAGCCACAGCAGCGGCAATAGAGGCCACCAGACAGAGTATAGATAAATCACCCGAAGCTCAACAGGTCTTAAAGGACTTAGGAATAAAATGAGAATTTTCAATCCTGATATAATATCTGATAACCTTTCACTTCATGAAAAAATATCTGAAAAGGTCATGGATCAGTTTGCAGATATAAATTACAACACAATTAGAGGCAAGGAAGATTTTACTTGCAAGGTTGTGACTAACGGGCCTACTGCTGATCAACAATGGACAGGGCAACATTTTTTTTGCAAGGTTAGGCCCATGGAAACAATGCATGACTATTGCACACCTGACCCATGCTCCCAGGAAAACTATACTCCAACGCAAAGAAAGCTCTTGTTAAGTATGCAATTAACGGTGGCCTCTAAAAACATGGCAAACCAACACCAAAGACCTCCAAAATTTGGCGATTCACTTAAGGTGTCTTTTTTTGATGAAGGTCCCAACGCTAGTTATTCAAAAATGAGAGATGCAAGATTTGAACACAAAAGCAGAATAGATCAGTTTAACTACGGTTGTTCATTTTTGCAAATAGGTTCAATAAGGTCTGCTTTCGCGGTCGGACTTGGAAACCTAGGTAGATTACCTAATAGTCAAGCTGGAAACTATTCATCGACAAATACAATAAACCCTGATGGTTGGACTCACAATGGTGGAGTTATTATGAATGACACAACTGTTAGATTTATGAATCTTTTGAGAAAGTCAGTACCGTCTAATATACCTTTACATGTTAATTCAATGACAAGATCTCCTGCTGCCCAAGCCCGAGCCCTAATAACTAAAATAAATTTAGGCGATGATGTGGTCCGTCTTTATGGTGGATCCTCTTTGATCAAAGAAGCTCTTGATGCTATCGGTGTCAGATACACACCACACCCAACAGAAAAGAAAAGATGGATAATCACCCCACCAAATCCGAAGTTTGCTTCAAATGGAAGAGAAACAACCCAAATGGCAAATGTATTTCAAAAGCAAATTGAAAGAGGAAGATATATTTCAAAACATATGAGAGGTAACGCAATAGATATAAAGGTTATAGATTGGCCAAGGTCGAATAGACAAGATTGGATAAAGGTTGTAATATCTCATGCAAAGAGTTTAGGGGCCAAGACTGCCGAATATGAAACAACGCCACCTCACATACACCTAGGGCTTTAATCATGAGTCTTGAGTTTATAACTAACAACTTAGAAGCACTAGCGGACGACTTATCACTTGGTCAAATTAGAGAGCATTTTTTAAATCTTGCATTAGATCAAAATGAATTTAACAGTAAAAAAAGAAAAAATGAATTTATGGGCACTGTTATCAGTAATTCTCAAACAGCAGACTTTCCACAAGCGGCAGCCGCAGGACACATCATTGGAGTTAAGATTAGACTTGATGATGCACAGGGTGAATACTTGCCGGAATATGGCCGTTCTGGGTATACTAAAAAGCAGCAAAAAATAATTTTATCTTGCCATGGCACATCATATAGCCAAGCTCCACTAGACGACAATAATGGGGAACGAGTCCCAGCGTTTGGAGAAAGAGTTGTTTGCAGATATGCCAAAGAGTCTCCTGATTTTTATGGTAGAATGAGAGACTTGAGATATCAATATCCAACGTCAGGCAAGGCACCAAAATACATTACTGATACAGATGTAAAAAATAATAATTTTGGAAAAAACAAATTATCTGATTTGACCGCCACTCCTTCAAAAGAAGTCATAGCACAGATAGATGAAGAACTGGTCGTTGTTTTTGGAGATAGTCAAATGCAGCCTTCCCGCCCAGATCCAACAATGGGGATGGTCTTAGAAAAACAATTTAAAAATGCTTATAGAATTGGAAATCATAGCTGGACTGCTGAAACTTGGCTCTATGGAACGAAGGGCGGTAGTGCATTTGCTGGTTCATTTCATGCAGAAGAAAAGAAAAAATTAGAAAATCAACTAAAAAAGAAACCTGCATTGGTTATAATTGGTTTAGGTGGCAATGGAGTTTCATCTGGTGGTTTATTTGAAAAAGAACTAATTACTTGGGTCAGGGGATATGCACCCAAAGCTTCTATAATTTGGATAGGCCCTCCTCCACCAGCGTCTGATAGAGAGTTTAAAACTAGGCTGGAAAGCAGAAGAAAACTAAATGAAAAGTTGTTAAAAAACATAGGGACACTGGTCACCAGTTTTGTAAACCCATATTCTTCTAAGGGAAAAGTAAAAAAGACAGTGGATTTTCGACAAGTGATTGCGACAATTGATTTTAGTAAAGGATATGAATGCGGAGGTGATACTTGCGATGGCATACATATAAAAGGAAAATATGCCACTGCCATGCTGGAAGGCCTCGGAATGATTAAATGATAATGGAGATACAATGGCAAACCCAAGAAATAAAAGAAAACATATAGACTTAACTTGTCTTAAAAACGACCCTCTTAAGGAATTTAAAAAACTAGGATACCCACCGGGACAGTTTTGTAGCTTTTTAGAAGAGTATTACCCAAAGCTTGAGAGGGCTGGTTGTGAAACTGTCTATGGCGGAAATAACAACAGTGAAATAGTTTTTGGTCGTGATCGAAACGCTTCTCTTGCATCTGGCAATGGTGGAAGCGGCGGAACCCAATGTGGTATGATCGATTTGGTAGCTGGAAGATTGTCGTCAAGAATCAGAGTCGGTGGAAAAGAAAAATGTGAGGTTCTAACTGGTCCTAATTTTTTTGCTGATGCTGCAAGGGTTTACATTACCCAACGAGGGGACGTTGATACATATTTTGGCATTGGCAATGTCGAAGATACCGATATTGGATCAACAAGAGATGCTTCAGCCGTAGGTATTAAGGCTGATCACACTAGAATAATAGGAAGACAAACAGTAAGAATATATGCTGGCAAGGCTCAAGCAGGTGGTCAAGGCCGCGATGGCGAATTGAATTCAAGAGGTGGTAAAATAGACACTCAAGGTGTGATTGAATTAGTATCTGGAGACAGGCCTGTGCAAAATGCGGTTTTAGGTGTAAACTTAATCAAAGCGCTAAGAAAAATTTATGAATTTTTACATCAAGCCTTTTCAGCCATTCATTCTCAAATTTCCATTCAAAAGAGTATGATTTCTACACTGGCCACCCATGTTCATGCATTCCCGGGTACCCCCTCTCCTGCACTGGTTGCAGTTGGGTTTAAAGCTTTAATGCAAGAATTTATTTTAGGATTTGACCAAATAATGTCACAATTTAATCTCGCCTTTGACAAAATGAACAAGACTGGTATTGGCGAACCCGGCTCAAGACATCTCCCCGGTGCTGATGATGTCTTAAGTACAAAAGTATTTTTAACATGAGGTAAGTATGGCAGAAAAAACAATAAGAGATTTTCAAACTGATGTTTGTGATCCCATGGAGCCAAAAGAAAGAGAAAAGATATGTCCAGATTGTATTCCAAATCCAGAGGCTATTGTACCCGATTGGCGACTATCTGAGGGTGAACCATTTTTAAATGAAAAAACCTGTGAATACCAAGTGGCTGTTACAATAAATCAAGATGGTGAATATTATCGATCTGCTGAGATTAGAGAAGCGGCCGATAAAGGCATTGATTTTGAAACACTATTACAATCATATGTGCTCCCCGGTCTACGAATTATGTTAAGATATTACGGCAAAGAAGAGACAGATGATGTTGTTTGTGCTTTTCCGCCTAGTATTCAAAATATAAATACGACTGATCCACTAGCTGACGCTGCCACTCAAGTTGGAACTGCCGCCGCCGCTGGTTTCCTGTTTGGAGGACCATTTGGAGCAGCCATCGTTGGTGGTATATCTTTGGTAAAGGAAGGGGTTGAAACTTTTACTGCTCCTGCGGTTGAAATAAGATCTGATAATATCACCAATCAAGCAAATCGTTGTCGCTCAATATACACCCAACAAGTTGAAGGAACATTACCAAAAGAATTTCACAATCAAGTTACAAAAAAGATAGAAGTTACAAGCGGCTTACCAGATGGTAGTACGTTTAACATAATTATTCCAGATCCTGTTGGCTTGTTGATGTATCAAGAATTGGGAACATCTAGTGTAATGGCCGGCGGCCCTGACATGACAATCAATAACCCTGATGCTTTAGAGTTGTACGCCCGAGCAGTTGACTACACTTTTGGAGACACTCCCGGCGAACCAATGGAGGTTTTGATTGCAATACCTTCTTATGTCATGAATAAGGTGCCATCTTATGTCCCTCCAACTCCCATGTCTTTTGATGGGCCTAAAGAAGTTATATTAAATGGGCCTCGAATTAAAGCGATGATAGCTAGGCTAAGCGAAGCGCTAAGGGTATATGGCAATTATCAGGCCTATTGGTGGCAGACAGAAAAAGCAACGTTATATCAAAAGATAATGCTCCCAGACGGGACTTTCGTTTCGCAAACGACCGGTGTGACGGGTATGGATTTCAGCGAAAGCACAGATGTTTCTACTCGAGTCGTAACAGGCACAGACACCACTGCTCCACCTTCTGAAGACTATGAGATGAATGGTAATCCATCGATATTTTATATTAAAACATACATGCAAGCCGTAAGCAATTTTTATATTGCATTGCATGATTTTCTTGAAGAAAATGACTTTAGACTAACTGCTTTTCCTAATTTTTTAGGAGATAGGGCTGAAGAGGTTAAAATAGTTTTTGAGCCAATTCCAGAGGGACCATCAGATGATTCTCCTGATGGGTCAGGAACAAATGATCTCTCTGGTCATTTTACTATAAAATCAGTATGGGCAAAATATAATTCTTGTGGCTGGAAAGCATGCAAGGCCGGTATGGGAAAGTTTAAAAACCATGCCTCAGTAAGAGACCAGACTGTCATGGGATACATATCAAACTTAGCTGTTATCGATGAACAACTGATGGCTAAAACCACACCTCCATGGTTGGATTTCATAGTCGAACACACATATCCACCATTAGATGTTAGGTATAGTTCTGAAGCGAACTCTGTGCAGGGAAAAGTTTCTGCTCTTGGTTGTATTTTAGATGGACAACCTGAGGCATTTAGAGATTGGATATTTGATTCTATCATGAGCTTAGGAGATGCAGTCGCTTATCAGTTTAATAAGAATTCATGCAAGCTTTTAACCGACCCATCATTTCGACCATCGGAAAAAAAATGGTCTGACTGGAGGGAAACACAAAGACAAAAACAACTAGACCAGATCAATAGACATTACGCCGAGGAACAGCGTCAATTAAGAGTGAAGGGAACAAGAATATCAGAAAAATCATATACCAATGAGGCAGAACGACAGAGGGATTTAAGCGAAATAGAAAACCTTCAGAAGTATTCAGAGTCTGCACAAGCACAAGCGCTTGACCACCCATACAGATCTGCTGCGATTGATGCTGCTCTACAAGAGTTTGATATGGACTCATCACTGTTGGGTTTGTTTATTGATCAAGCCGAGCTTAGAAAGGTTGGCCTAGGTAAATCCATATGGAAAGATTTTAATGGTATACTTGGTGGTAGAAAAAAGAGTAAGTTTGAGCTTTTTAAAAATAGGATGGACAAGTGTGGTCTAAATATCATGTTAGTCAAAGCAATCGAATGTTTAATGGGCGGAGTAACTCTCGAGGCAGCATTTGAGGCAATTGTAAAAGCAGCCCTAAGAGCACTCGATAATGCAGATTGGGAAGTTCTATTTGTTGGTTTGCCATATCATAAACAATTGGAAATTAAAGAGATAATTGAAAATAAGGTTGGAAATCTACCCCCACCTTGGGAATGGGCCCCGGGTAAAAATTCTATACCAGATGAACAGGATATGGAAACTGTTGGGCTAGATAACAAATTAAGATCCAACAATAAACAGATTAAGATTAACGATGAAAAAATCAAAGAGCTAAAAAGCTCCATGTCTGATCTTGATGCATATTCACAAAGTCTTCAGTTAACACTTGACGAAGAAATTAAAAAAGGTGTAAAAAATGACAGCCTTGAAGCAGAAATAAATTCTGCAAGAAATGACATGAAAGACATAAAACAAAGAATCGATGATCGAACACGTCAAAATGTAAAGTTAAAAAAATTTGAAAATAAAAAAACAAACGATAAGGCATATAAAGATTTAAAAAAATTAAAACCAGAGGATTTACAATCAATAAGAACAGATATTGAAAGATATCAGGCATCTCTTGGTCACGATCCTCAAAATCGATGGCAACAGGGAACAGTTGGTGGTGTTTTGGGAGATATCAATCAAGCCATTTTTGATATATACATAGACACCTTGATAGAAGTTTGGGGCGTTGATAACTTGCTCAATACACTTGAGAAATTTCCGGGTGTCAAATTTTTAGTCAATGCTATCAGAACATGGGATTGTCCATATCCACCAATGTTTAGTCCCCCTGCTGGTAACTTTTTATCAAGTTTAAGTTTAAGTTTGTGCAACGGGGTTAACGTTGGTAAACTGTCGCTGCCAAAAATGATGGGATTTGGCAACATTTCTTTTATGAATTTGTTAAAAGTTTTGTGGACATCTTTAATGAAGGCGGTTATTCAAACAGCTTTTGATATGTTGGTTACCATGATAGTCAAAATTTTACAAATTTTAGAATCTGCAATATGTAAGGCTATTGAATTGGCAGGTAGATTAACAGCCAATGCTTTAACACCGGGAGACCAAGGGGGATTTCAAGGTGCCATCGCTGATGTTTTTTGCGGCCCGGCTGCATCAGAAGAAGACAAGCAGGCCACGTCAACCAATTTACTTTCGGCGCTTGGTGTTACGCCATCTAATTTTGCTGGAATGAATAGCTCTGATTTGGCTGGTTCACATGCTGAAGTTGCTCAAACTATTTCTTCTGTTAGTACAAGAAATGATATTAAAAGCCTAATAGTTATGGACCCTAGGGATCATGATCCAAATGTCATAAGAAGAATATCAAAAGCTGTCTCAGTGGTTAATCCAGAGTATGCCCCTATATTTTCTGATCCAAATAATGTGTCACAAATTTTTGCTTCTGCTGGTAATTTATTAACCCCAACTCAAATTGGTGCGATTCGAGATGAACTGGATGCACCAGAAGATGATGTACCTCTTGATGATAGTATATGTCTAACCAAACAAGAACTTGATCAGTGGAATCAAGATAGAATAAATCTTTTTACAGATGCTGGCTTACCTGAGGATCTGGCTAGAGATTGGGTGCAAAAACAAAACGACAAAGCTAAAACTGATCTTATAGAAGTTTGTAGTATCGCCGCTAGAGGTGTTGATGGCCCTTTAAGTGATGAGATAGAAAAATTGATTGATTTTGAAAACGCAATGGGTGATCCTGATTGTTTACTGAACAATTCCGCAGTTAGCTTCCGAACCCCAGAGCTTGACGCCATAGATGAACAGGCCGCCGGAGGTGTGTTTCGAGGCTTAACTAAGAACTTCCAAAGAGATTTAACGGGTGGCGGCTGGATATTTGGTCGATATGGAGTAGTAGATCACATTTTAGCTGACACATGGGGGCTACCATTACGTGCTCATGAGATGAGAACAAGAATGACATTTTTATATCCATCTTGGGCCAATTCACAACCAGAATATGACAATAGAAAATCTAGAATTGCTGCTTCTTTGGGTCTCCCGGAAGACGTGATAGAGTGGTTTGTACCTGAGGACGCTAAGGGTGTGTTTCCCGAGACAATTGGCATTCAATGCAAAGAGACACTACAAAGTGCATCATATCAATATTCTCCAAATTTTTCTTACACACCGCCACAGGTTTTTTCCGGAAAACGAGAAAGGTTTTTAAGACTTGATTATCTTTTTACGTATACAAAGCCAGCTTTGAAAGAGCCTGATTTGGTTTATGAGTTTAGGGATGCAATAGAAGGTGATGTTACTAAATTTTCATATGGCTTTGATCTTTCTTATCATTCTTTTATTATAAAAGATACCAACGCAGAACAAAGTGTGTCAAACAGTTTTGAATATGATATTAGGTTGACAACAATTTTAAATAAAGACTATTCAAAAACAGAGGAAGAAGAAGCAGAGGAGATGGGCATAGAACTCCCACCTCCCGGAGAGCCAACAAGGATAGAAACACTTCGTATGCGAGTGACTAACCCTATAGATAGTTCTAGAAAATCTCTAATAAGCGATTTACAAATTAGTGAAACTGATCTGGCCGCTATGAAATATACATATGAGGGTTTATTGTGGTGGAAACATTGTCAGTCTCAATGGTCTGATTTTGGCGTATCTTTATCAAAAGATTTGTTTGCTGATAAAGTTTGGACTAGTGTGTCTAACAAGATGTTTAAAGATGTAATAGACTTGATGGTTGAGCCAAATGGAGAAATATCTCCGGGTTATAAGTATGGTTACAGTAGCGACTCAAGTGTCACTTTTGAAGATCTCCTGTATGTCGACCCAGAAGCAACTGATGACAAGAATACTTGGCAATATACCTATGATGAAGATGAAAAAGTTTTGGGTAAGTCTGCTACGGACAACCCTAGAGTTCACTTTTTAGATCCTGAGATTCATGGTGGCTACTATTCGTGGCCAAAAGTTTATATAGATCGTTTTGAATATGATGGAGTTTTGGGAGCAATTCAACTTATGGTTCCTGATATTGATGGCTGCCAGCCAAAAAGAACTGACTTTTTAGATTGGAAATATTTAGCTGATCGTCAAAAAACAGTAAAAAACAAAATGATACCTGACAAACGATTGCAGTTTGAAGAGGAATGTGTTAAGAAGATACCATTTGATCTTGTGCAGACCAATGATATTCATGGGTTTATTGAGGCTGCTGTTTTGGCAACAATAAGAACATATATCTCAGAATTTATATTAAAGGCTTTACCCATTGTAACATCTTTAGAATTTAATGAACATAATTTTGATGACGCTGTGGCACAATTAATTATTGAGTACATGGAGCAAGACATGCCAAATAGAGGCGGCTGGCTTGACTGGACTTGGATTAAGAGATATGACTACTGGTTGCATTTTTTAGAACAATGTTATCAAATAGTTCATCGTAGAGTTAAGATGAAAGAGTTGAAAGCAAAAGGTGCGATAAAAAAAGCTATAGACGAAGTTACCGAAGCGCAGCGAAGACATGTGTATATTTCTGGTGATATTTGGGATCGCCTTGAAAATTCAGTCTCTCAAGAATCACTGCCTTATTTAGAGAAAAAACACCCAGAAAAAGTTAAAGATTTGTATCCTCAAGGTAAGCATCCATTTAGAGGTAGGTATGTATTGGCCTCAAGTGATCCTCCTCGCCCAGAGGATGCAGATTATCAAATTATGGCAGGTGCAAAAATAATATACTTTGGCAAGGATGCAGAAAATATCACTCGTTATGCTAAATCAGGTCAAGACCAATACTATGACGGATTTGAGTACAATTTTAAGGCTCTTGGGTTTACAAAAAGACACGCTCGTAGATGTTCAAAGATCTACACAATACACTCAATGAGAAATCAAGCAAAGATAATGTTGAAACACTTAGTGCAAGAAGAGTTGAAAAATTATTCTGAAAAAATAGCCGAATCACTAACCCCAGAGGCGAAGATAACTAGTTTGGCTAGGTATTACATAGGTGGTAGCAATTCTGTAATTAATGGTGGATTAAAAAGTGGAACTGTTGAAGTTGAAAAAGCAAGACCCGCAACAGTTGAGGCGACCGGAGAGGAGGTCCTTAGTTATCTTGAGTCACCGGGAACTTGTTTGGATGTAAGCAGGGATATTCACACCCACAACCCACTTGATGATGAATCATACTCAGATATTTCCAATGGACAGTTTGTTGTTGAAAAATATGTTAGGATAATTGATAAACCAGAAGAAGAGTCCGAAGACGTTCCAGACTTTATAAAAAATCGACCTGACAACCTTAAAGGTGTTGTTAATATAGAAGAGTTTAGAAAATTTGTTAATGAAAATATGCTAGAGAATCCGCTTTTCAATCCGGATGAATATGGTATATCAGATCTATTTGGTGATGCTGAGCTTCTGAGGGACTTGCAAGAAAGACCAACCGGCATGGTTGGCTCTATAGGCTTTAAATTTGGCGTAAGGATAAGCTTCATCCCGCCATCAGGCTTTGTCGCCCCACCCGTATCAGAGGCTAACTTGGAAATTGCACAGAGGGAAAAAGCGTATTATTTAAAATCCGCAGGAGATCCAATGACATCACATATTTTTCCAATTGCATCTTTTGAAAAAGATATTCTTGATGATAAAGTATCAAAAATTGATTGGCAACATCAACACTTTGGAGAAGAAATAAGATGCTATATTGATAATCTTGTGGATACCCCAGAGTTTAAATTAATATTTGATAATATTTTTCCGCTACGTCGAGCTTCATCCTTGGTGGCTCTGTATACATATCATGGCTGGTTTGCTGCCATAGGTAATCATGAGACCGAAAGAAAGTGGGAATTCGAGGGTGGAAGAGTGACAACAATAAATTATGCCGGCAAAGATGACACTTGGAGAGAGGGTTTGTTTGATAGAACCAAAGATGTTTGTTATAAAATGTTCCATGGTTTTTATGAGTCTGATAGTTGGGACTGGGGCTGGGATTGGAGTTTTGATTTTAATTTTAGACTGTGGTTTAAAGATCGAATTCCGGGCTTGTTTACAAACCTAGACCCATCTGTTCGATGGTGGCAACGTTGGAGAATTGAACAAAATCGACCATTTGATAAAGATGGAGAAAATTGCGGCAATGTTTTAGGAAATTTGTTTTCTTGGTTCTAGCCAATAAGTTTTAAATGCTGTACTATTTATTAACCTACAGTGCTTGTTTTTAAAGGAGCGTAATATGTCTGCTACTACTACTGCACCCAAATTGCCATTAGAAATAATAAATGGAACAATAGACTCTTTTGAACCAAATGAGATAAAAGAGATTGTTAGACAAAACGTTAGAATGATAATATTAACAAATCCGGGTGAAAGAATAATGCTACCAGACTTTGGAGTTGGCCCTTTGACTTATTTGTTTGAACAATCAATTTCTGATACTTTCATTCAATTAGAGTTAGCTATAAAAGATCAGTTGGCCAAATATATTCCGGCAATAGATGTTTTGCAAGTCCTAGTCGAGCCATTAAATGATGAACAGAGACTAAACATTAAGGTATCCTATGAAATAGATTTTTTACGAGCAAAAGATCAATTAGAATTATTGATAGAATATTAAACTTATATAAAAAATCACTAATTAAAATAAAGAGGTAGTCTCGCAATGTCAAGAAAAAAAAATGTCCCAATAAAATATACTAGTAGAGATTTTGAGTCAATAAAAACTGAGTTAGTTGATCATGCCAGAAGGTATTACTCTGACGTTTACAAAGATTTCTCTGCTGCTTCTTTTGGATCTTTGGTTTTAGATACTGTTTCTTATGTCGGAGACGTTCTTTCTTTTTATTTAGACTATCAAGCGAATGAGAGTTTTATGGATACTTCCATAGAAGCGGAGAATGTTCGTAGGCATGCAAAAAATCTAGGATACGAGTATTTTGCAAACAATAATTCGTTTGGTATAGTGACGTTATATGTTGTTGTGCCTTCTAACTCTGACGGTTCTGCTCCTGATTTTTCTTATCTACCAATACTAAAAACTGGCTCAACATTTAAATCATCAAACAATGCAGAGTACACTTTAACTGAAGATGTTGACTTTAATAATCCAAAAAATGATATTGTGGCTGCTAGATTTGATACGGACACTGGCGCCACAACAAGTTTTGCAATTCGTGCCTTTGGCCAAGTCGTATCTGGGCAACTTGGAAGAGTAACTTTAGACTTAACCGCTGATCCTTTTGAAAAATTTAAACGTGTTCGACTTGGAGGATCTGATATCACTGAAGTTATTCAGGTTACTGATAATGAGGGAAATTTGTATTTTCAAGTTGATAATCTAGCCCAAGAGGTGGTTTTTTTGGAGACAACAAATAGAAATGCTTTTCAAGATGGGGTTCCTAGTATTTTAAAACCATTTGTAGCTGCTAGAAGATTTGTGCTGGAGCAAGATAATGAAGGGACATTTTTACAATTCGGAAACGGATCAGAGTTGTTATCACAAACAACTGGCTTGTTGGAACCAACAAGAGTTGGCATGAAGCTGCATGGTAGAAGAAATTTAGGATCTTTAACCTTCGACCCAACTCACTTGGCAAACTCTGGAAAGCTTGGTATCTGTCCAAGTGGAAAAGAACTTACTGTTATTTTAAAAACTAATCCTTTTACTGAGGGTTATACTTCACCACCAAACACAGTTACGCAAATTACTGGTGCTAGGTTTGAGTTTGAGAATCAAACATTACTAGATGCACTTGTGGTTCAAGGAGTCATTGATTCGTTGGAGGTTAGTAACGAAGAGGTGATAATTGGATCAAATAGAGAACTTACAAAAGATGAAATTAAACAAAGAGCAAGGTCGCATCATGCCGCACAGCGTAGAGCAGTCACTGCGATAGATTATGAATCATTGGCGTACACCTTGCCACCACAGTTTGGTACCATTAGAAGATGTAAGGTTGTCAACGATCCATCATCAGCAAGTAGAAGAATATCCATGTATGTTGTCTCAGAGGATGAAAACAAGTCTTTAGTCGCAACTAACAGTACAATAAAAAATAATTTAAAAAGATATTTACAAATTTATAGATCTCTCAATGATGTTTTGGATATTTTTGACGCAAAAATAATAAATTTTGGAATTGAATTCCACGTAGTTACAAGCCCTAGTTCAAATTCAAACGATGTGATTAGTTCCTCGATTATGGAGATAATAGATTTATTTTCGGATCAATTGTTTATTGGCGAACCTTTATACTTAACTGATATTTATCGTAGGGTAAATCGAGTCTCAGGCGTTGTTGATGTGAAGAATATAAAAATAAACATAAAGTCTGGAGGAGTATATTCTGGAAACACAATAGATCTTGACGAAATTATGTCTCGAGATGGAACATTTTTTAAAACTCCAAAAAATGTTGTGTTTGAGTTAAAATACCCCCAACTAGACATTAAAGGTGTGGTTAAATAATGGCTATTATAAAATACACTGCTAGTGCAGATAATACAATAACAAATGCATTTGATGAGTCAATGCAAACAGTATTGAGAGCTACTGGCTCAAATATGGGTAAGGCCGATGTGCTTGAAGTTTTTTCAATATATGGTCAAAACTCTGGATCTTCCGGTCCTAGTTCGGAGCTTTCAAGGATTTTAATTAAGTTTGATACTACTGCTATTAAGGCAGATAGGACAGCTACCTCTCTCCCAGCATCCGGTAGTGTTAAGTTTTTCTTAAAGTTATACAACACCCCTCATGCAACCACCACACCTGAGGACTTTAAACTAACTGTTGCCAGACTCACTGCCGATTGGGAATAGGGCTTTGGCCTCGACATGGACAACTATACAGACAAAACCTATGATGGGATTGGATCAAACTGGGTAAACGCTAAAAAATTAACCTCTGCTTCTGCGACATTTACAGGCCAAGCCTCTGGCGGCGGCGGAGGCTTAGATAACGACACTGGTTCCACCCTTAAGATAGTAAATACAGATCAAACTTCTGTTACTTTTACAACTGCTGGGGGTACTTTGTTGGAGAATGGAAACGCAACAACTATTGGAACTAGCAATCTCAACAATGCAGCACAAGTTACACAAGCTTTACATGTTGCTTTTTCTGCCGCTATTGCAGCTAAAACTTTAAAAATGACGATTAGTCCAACAACATATACAGATGAAACAGTCCTAACTCTAACACAGCTTGATGGAGGTACGGCAGGAAACACAACTGTCACCAATGGCACAGATGATGTAATAATTCAAGGCGGCAGCGCCGGCGCAAATGGCACCTTCACTAACGGCGCTGGTCAATGGACTGCTGCTGGCGGCGACTTTACCACTTCAACATCAAATGATTTTGTCGACGTAAACTTTGAGAAAGGCACAGAAGATATGGAAGTGGACATTACCGCCCTTGTTGAAGAGTGGATAAAAGACAGTGCACCACCAGCTAATTATGGTATGATAATCAAAATGTCATCAAGCCTTGAGGCATACTATAATGGCAATGGAACTTCAACTGCAACTGCTTTGGACAACACATCCGGTGCCAAACGATCATTCTTCACAAAGAAGTTTTATGCCCGAGACACAGAGTATTATTTTAAGAAACCCTGCATTGAAGCCAGATGGGATAATTCTCGTAGAGATGATAGAGGAAACATTTTTCTTTCCAGTTCACTAGCGCCAGCCAACGACAATCTAAATACTATTTATATGTACAACTATGTTAGGGGCAAACTTGCAGATATCGCCGGCAGCAACTCCGCTGTGCCAAATATGAAGCTATATTACTCCTCAAGGTCAACACCTGAAGGTACCCCAAGAACATTTATTCATGGTGGTAGCTCTGTGGCAGCCGCAACAGCGACAAGAGTTTCTACGGGATCGTATAGTATTTCGTTTGCCATTAACAAGGATCAGTTTCCAGATGGTTATCCTTATCTTGTAGATGTTTGGAACTATAACAACGTAGAGGTTCACACTGGTTCTGCAATGTTACCAAAGTCGTTTAATTTCTCAGAAGCCAACCCCAATTCACAATATGTGATTGCCGTGTCCAATATGAGAAAGCACTATAACAAAGACGAAACAGCAAGGTTTAGAGTATCAATACGTCATAAGGATTGGTCACCCACTATACACACGATAGCATCAAACAACGTTGAATTAGCTACAGTTCCAAGTGCTTCCTATGAAATATTTAGAGTTGTTGATGAAGAAATAGTTGTGCCATTTGGTACAGGCTCAACAGCACACACAGTTATGTCATACGACTCTTCTGGAAGTTATTTTGATTTTGATATGTCTAACTTGGAGGATGGATACTCCTATGGAATTAGATTTTCTATATATGAAGACTCTGTTGGATCATATCGAGAACACCCAAGTGCTTTCAAATTTAGAGTAAGAAAAGATGAGTATTAAAGATTTATTCAATAAAAAAGCAATAGTATTTGAAAGTGCAGGAGATTTTTCAAGAGATGCTGAATCTTCAGATTTTGTATCAGCTTCAAATCAAGAAAATGAAACATTTCTGCCACCAATTGATTTTTCAACTGCATCTAATTTTGTAAAATACGGATCTGCCGAGCTATATTACGAGAACTCGATAAAAAGAATATATCAAAGATATCCATATGATGGATCCCTTGCCGAAAAGTTACAGTTTCAATTATCTTCATCAGCGCTTGATCGCTGGATGTATAATTACAAATACCCAAAAACAACAGGGTATGTCAACATGGGAACCACTGGATATTGTTTGGACAATGATCGCCTTTTTCATTTTCAATCTACAACAACCACAGGTCACCCAAGCCATTGTTCTAGTGGAGTAAATGAGTACATTAGAATAAACGGCGGTATGCACACCGCATCATCAGGTATGATAGGTAAGCCGCTATCAGACACTTTTGAAGAGTCTGTTGTTTACCACACAGCATCTAACAGAACAACTTCTCTTAAGATGGATTTTCAAACTGGCTCTACCATTGAGTTTTGGATAAAGAAAGACAGTTTTGCCCATGCTCAAAACGAGGTAATATTTGATGCTTGGAATGGCGAAGTATCATCCTCTGCAAATTATGGAAGATTAACGCTGGCCATGAGAAAATTTGGCCTGACTAATGGAACAAATTCTCCTTTTTACCTAACTGTTTGTTCTGGAAGCCAAACAAACAACTCTGATAACAGAATATTTATGGCACAAATTGGTAGCGAGATTGGCAATTCTGTTGGCTTTCCTGATTGGACACACGTAGCTGTAACAATAGCCTCAGCATCAGCCGGTATGAGAGTTAGAACATATGTTAATGGTGACGAAAATAGCAACCAACTAGTCACCAACTCAGGAGGCTCATCGCCTATTGGTTTCAATGAGGTTGCCGGAAAGATAACTGCAAACATTGGGGCACTAAGAGCAACCCCTCCCATAGACTCTGCTACTTCTGCCGATGGCGCTGGTAGCGCTGAAGCCCATGAACTTATGAATGGTTTTGGTAAATTATCTGCATCTTTGGATGATTTTAGATATTGGAAAGTTAAAAGAACTTCTGAAGAGATTCAAAAAAATTATTTTCATCCAATTGGCGGTGGACAGAACAAGAAACACCCTGATGAAGAACTAAGAAACTTGGGTATATATTTTAAATTTAATGAGGGTATTACCACAACTAGCTCCACAGATTCCATTGTTTTAGACTATTCTGGTAGAATTGCAAACGGGCAATGGGAAGGTTATCCGGGATCAACAGCTAGGAATACTGGATCTGCAATGGTTTCTGCATCTGTTCTAACAGAAGAACCTCATGATCCAATTATTTATTCAAATCACCCAAGTGTTGTCTCACTTTTGTCTGAAATGCAAGAGTCTGGATCTCTACATGACAGGGTTAGTGGTAGTTTTTTGTATGAGACGCTGCCATCTTGGATTAGAGAAGATGATGTAAATTCAACAACCAAGGGTTTGTTTCAAATTATGTCAAGCTATTTTGATACTTTGTATTCACAAATATCAGAACTAAACAAACTTCAAGATAAAAAATATTTTAATATTGACAACTCGACATTTGAAGTCCGCCCAACGTCTTTTGCCAAAAAAATGCTGGAGAGTCGTGGCCTTTTTGTACCAGAATTGTTCCCAAATTCTTCAGTGTTAGAATATTTCATGCAAAGAGACTCAAATAATATAAAATTTGAGAAAAACATTAACGACATTAAAAATCTAATATATCAAAACATTTACAATAATCTTGAGAGTATATTCAAAGCGAAAGGTACCCACGAAAGTTATCGTAATGTGTTGAGGTGCTTTGGTATAGATGATGAAATATTAAGATTAAACATGTACACCGATAAAGGATTTCAGTATCTTAGAGATAATGTTAGACACACATCGGTAAGAAAAAAATACATAAATTTCAATAGTGTTGCTAATTTTTCTGGTTCAATTTACCAAACAGACACCACCACTAGCACTACATATATTGTTGGTCCCAATAATCTTGCTTATTTGCCTAGATACTCTGCTTTTACTTATGAAGCAGAGATCATAGCACCACATAAGTTAAAGGTTGGCGAATCTGGATATTTTAGTACACCATTTTTGTCTGCTTCAATATTTGGACAACATGAAGCTAAATCAACTGGTACTGATTATACTTGGGGCACAAATGATGATTGTGAATTTCAAGTTTTTTTGGTTCGTGAAAGTTTAGAATCTGACAATGCATATTTTATGCTTACGTCATCTGTGTTAGGCGTGGAGCTAAAAACCGATACGTATGTAAACATTTATGATAATGAAAGATGGAATTTAGCTGTCAGGTTCAAACCAGATAGATTTCCTCTTAATGGTGGTATTTTAACATCTTCTGCTACACCTTATCAAATAGAATTTTATGGTGTCAATCATAAAACAGATACATTAAATAATGAATTTAGCTTAAGTTCCTCAGTTAGCAACACACTAGGTCTCAATTTTTTGTTCTCAAACAAGAGAGTCTACATGGGGGCACATAGAACCAATTTCACTGGTGCTATTTTGCAAGCCACTGATTTAAAAATTGGTTCAGTTCGAGTTTGGCTAGATTATTTAGATGATGATGCAATAAAGAACCACTCACTTGATCCTTTTAATTATGGTGCTTCTAAGAATGCGTTCTCGAACTCAACTATGTTTACTCATTTGCTGAGCGGATCGCATATTCCAAGATATGATTCACTAGCTCTTCACTGGCAACTGGACACGGTGACCGGCTCAGATTCTAGTGGTTTGGTGTATGTTGATGATTTCTCCAGTGGATCTGGCCCATTGCCCACAACCTATGGTTGGGTAGATTATATTATCAATGAGCTACACCCCGGCAAGGGTCAATTCTTTTCCGCCTCATCAGACTCAATGATTGCTGAAGAATATGTATTTGCCAGCCGAAAGCAACTACCAGAAGTGTCTGTCTCTTATGATCAAATATTTGTCAAGGGAGATGAAGAAGAATATTTCTTTGAAGATGATGATATTAGTGATAATTTTTACTCTTTAGAAAAAAGCTTTTATGCAAACGTGTCTGAACAAATGTTGAATACATTTTCAACTGTTGCTGAGATGTCAAACTTGATGGGTAAATATCAAGATCGTTACAAGAAAAAATATAGCAGAATCGATATGTTTAGGAGACTCTTTTTTGAAAGAGTTGATGGCGATTTAGATTTTGATCAATTCACTTCTTATTTTAAATGGATAGATTCTTCTATTTCAATGATTGTAAGACAATTGGTACCAGTCTCTGCTAGAATATCACCAGACGTATCTAATGTGGTTGAAAGCCACCTACTAGAGAGGAGTAAATATGATAGCAAGTTTCCTCTTTTAGAAAGAGAGAGTCAAGATCCAAAGTTTGGATCAATTAAGGCAATTAGTGAATTGACTTACAATTGGAAATTTGGCCACGCTCCTTTGCCAAGCACTCTAACAGAAGCTGCATTAGCAATATTTATTGAAAATCAAAATAACTCCACAGGAAATGCATCAGAATTTTTACGAACAGCAAATGCAAGCTTAGAACATACTTCTGGAAATTCCACCAATATTTTTGCACATCAGGATTTTTCAATTGCTTTTTGGTTTAATCCTCATGACTCAGCCGGTGGAGTATTTCAAACAATCATATCAATGATTGATAACAAACTTACTGGAAATAAAGCAAGGATAGCAGTTGAGTTGAACAAGAATAGATTCTTGTTCTTTAAGGTATTCTATGATACTTCAACTGAGGTACAATGGAGGTCTTTTCAATCTATATTTTCATCAACCACGACCCTTAACGGAGGTGGGTATAACTCATGGCATCATGTTGTTATAACTTTTAATGGATCTGCAACTCAAAGTGGAAATTCATCCAGTACAGTTAAGATGTATATTAATGGTTCAGAAATACTAGTAACACAACCCTCAGGTGGAAGCACCGCCACGCTTGCGTCACTGACAGGTGATATGTGGACTGTCGGCTCCGCAGCACTGAGAACATTTACTGGTGGGGTTGATGATTGGGCAATCTGGAAAACACTATTGACATCGTCGGAGGTTACAACCCTATACAACTCTTCCGAGCCTATAAATATTAAAAATATCCAAACAGCCAATCTTTTGTCTTGGTGGAGAATGGGAGACAGTGTTGAAGATGGTGGCCTTGGTGCCCTTGCCACAGAAGTATTCAATGAGATCAATTCTGATTTTCCTTTGGTACAGTCTAATGATCCGGGAGATATAACGTTTATATCTGCACTAGAATCGGATAATGGTTGGGTAGCCAATGCTCTTCAAGTACAAACACCCGATGTTCAAAATAAACATTGTCTATGGTGGGATGAAAGAGCACTACGAGATCACGATAACAAAACAGGTGTTACCGCCATTGATGAACAAAGAGAGATAGTGAGACAAATAAGCACTTTTGAGACCACCTCCTCTTCACCACAGCTAGCCAAATCTGATGATACAATCTACTCCGGATCTGCTTATGCCTTGAGGAGATTTTCAAAGCCTTATAAAATAATGGCAACCCAGCAAAGTGTTTTGCATGCAGGAACAAATTACGATCATAGAAAGAATAGAGACATTGTTCACAATGCGGTTCATATTCATGGACCTCTATCAAGTTTAGGTGTGCCATCTAATATCATGTTGGTTGGCGAGGGAAATAGTGATGGCTTGGTAAAGGAAGTGGATTGTGTTGATATTGTTAGCCCAGATTTAGACTCATTAGGGGCATCTATAGTTGCAAAGAAAAAGAAACGACACTCTAGTGCTGTAATGGGTAGAGAGTACGAAGATTACAAAATAACACATGATAGAGAGCTAAGTGGAGATATGGTTCTTCCATTTAACATATATTCATCATCAATGGAAAGCATCCCCGGAGCTTATGCAAGTATTGCATCCAACTATGCTAAAAACACAATCTTTACCAATTTACACTCTGATACTTATGGAAAACAAAATGACATAGGTATGCAAGGGCCATTTACCGAAACATGGGTGGGTGGCCACCAACATCGTCATGTTGCACTAAACAAGCATGATTCTACATTGTTTGAATATACAGACGACGATGGTGATGGTAATTGGAGTGGAGGAATTGTGCAAAGCAATTTAATGAATCAAATGAACAGGCCTGAAGCTTGGTATGTTTATTTTGACTCAAATGGCGCCATTTCAGACCCTTTGGGTGCTGGTCCTGATCTTGATGGTATTATTGGAATTGTTGGCCCAGACTATGGTGGCCGCTACCCCGGCGGTATGACCACTGGGCCTTTTACACCAGACAGGCCTTTGTTTAAATATGCGGCTCGCTATCGCGACGAAAGAGTCAAGAGGCCAGTTAATATTAAAAATATCAAAACTCATCGCCCAATAACTTCTAATCGTAGACCCGAAGGTTTTGTGTTGCTAAACAACACATCCACCGATCAAGACTATAACTTATATGGTTTCTTTTCTCAGTTACCACCTTATGTTCATAATTTTCCTGATCCGTCTAGCAATACAGGGCTTTTTGAAAACATTGTTTTTGCTACTGGTTCTGCAAGATTAGGAAACTTTTATTCAAACTATGAGGTGGTTCAAGCCCACGGCCGATCAGCCAACAATCTATATCTTAGAAAAGCTTTTGGATCATCCGATATTGATGATCAAGATCCACCATTTTTACCCGAGGCTATGCGTTCCGCTGCTTCTAATATATATGTAGGTAAAAGAATATTACCCGGTGCCACTCACTATTCTGCTTTGTATGGTAAGCGAGCCTCAAAATACCAATCAGAGGGTAACTTTTTTATAAGAAAACCACTTCCCGTGCCATCCGGAGAGAATGAATTAGATTATTGCATGCAGTTTGTTGATGATAATTCAACGTCCTTGTTGCTTCCCTATAGATTCAGAGAAGAAAATTGGAATCTTAATGGCCAATCTTATGGAGAATATAAAGATATCCTTTGGTCCTCTTGGGTTTTTCCCGAAGTCAATAGTACCATTAGTTTGCATGATTTTCGTGTTCTTTTGAGAATGGGAAGGGAAGAGGGACACCAGATAAGTCTTGTTACTTCTGATGTATCAGATGAAAAGTTTAAAATTCAAGTTAGCTTCATGCAGAATGCAGATGATTCAGATGACACTGGCGCCGACATTGCTCACTGGGCAACAAGTGGGCAGTTTGATTATAATGAGTGGACCCACATCATAGTTTTTATACCGATACGTGTAGGTAGATCTACAACTGAATACTCAGAAACCCCACCTTTGGTTTATATCAATGGTGAATTGCAAAATGGAGTATTCCTACAATTAAATAGCGGT
>MDTB01242508.1_pt1 | contig 43561 bp, 39 predicted proteins | sample 811161 | NCBI WGS metagenome assembly MDTB01 (sample SAMN05326650, study PRJNA326480) | marine metagenome | isolation source: seawater | place: Mediterranean Sea | collected 2009 | reverse complement strand
TGATGAGGGTGTGCTGTCCAAATTTTTACCAATGATTTGGATGCCCTGGTGGTCTCCCGAAGAGGCGCGAGACCAAGTGTCAATGGAGAAGGGTCGCGATGGACTGCGGCAGCAGATCTTTCCATTTCTGCAGCAGACTCTGGCTGACCAAGATTATCTATGCGGCGCTTTTTCGTTAGCCGATGTGCCGATGATGGCGGTAGCTATGGTGCTGCAGGTAGACGGAATGGACCTTGCTGATTTTTCTCAGGTATCGGCCTACATGGCGCGCCTGCGGCAGCGTCCATCTTATGAAGCGATTAACCCGAATAACTCTTGTGCGCAGACTCAGGGAACGGATCCGGTGGCGTAGTCACTAATGATGTGATTGCGCATTGATCGAAAGAGTAACTATGGCTTGGCAGCTATGTGGTTCGGCTTAAAGTAGCTTCTGGGAATAATTCTTCGTGCTCTTCCTAGTATGGCTTTGCTGCAGCACGTATGGCCCGCTGCAGTGAGGCCATAGAACGAATGTACGGCTCCAGATCGGCGACAGCGGCGGGGCGGGCAGCGGCAGCGCGTTCAGCTATGGCTCGAGTTTCGTATACCCCGAGCAACACTACGTAATAAATTTTGTCACGGACCATAATCTTCGCGGCAGAGAGTCCCTCGAAACTGCGAGTTTGCACAAAGTTCGTCAGAGCGGACTCGGAGCCATGAGCGACCAGCTGCACAGCCGAAAAGCTTTCCGGCAGATTTGTTAGCAAGGTGGTTTCGGAAGGTTTGTACGCCAGAGAGAGATATTCCGGCATTGACGAATTGTCGGTGTTTTGGAATTCGGGTTGGCGAGGCTGCAGTGGCTCAGGCGCAAACTGGTATTCGGAAACTGAGTCTGATTCGGGATCTGGTCTGTGGGTTGCCCCGTGCGAAAGTTGCGGTGTTTGCACCGAAGTGCTCTGGTAATTTTCGGAGTGTTCGCGGCGGGGTTTACAGAACCATTCCCCATTGTTTTCTGCGCAATGCCACGACTCATTGCTGGATGCGGCGGCAGCGATTATGGCTGGTGATCCGGCTTGAGTAGCGCAAGCAAATGCGGATGCGCAAAAGATGCAGCTAATGAGGAGTTTGCTATTCATGGCGGCATCCTGCACATGCGGTGTAGCTATGTAAACCCTACCCAAAACAGACTGCCGAGCATCACGCATTTTCCCTGGGAGATAGTCTTGCGCGTCGAAGAAGGGTATAGGATCTTGCCGAAGGCCAGAGCCAGTTCGTCATAGTATTGAAAGATTCGGGTACGAACATCCGAACATCCCAACCATCTGGTCTGGTGATTTCGCAGACTTTTTGTGGCGCTCTTTAGATTGCCACGGCCATCGAACTTAGCCCCAAATGCTGGCCGGTGGCGACCAAGGGATAAGGCAGGGCGGCGGTGGAATTAAACTCTTTGGTTTTGATAAGGTAGCTTGGGTAAAAGGAGGGTAAATGCTGGCGACGCTATCTGACTTTGATAGAATCCCGCGAATACTTAGGCTGAACATAGCGGGGCAGCCTGTAGATTGGGTGACATGGCAAGATGCCGTTTGCCTCTATGCCAGAGACCTAGTCATATGGACTGTGGGCGATCCGTTGGTCACTATTCGTGGCGGTCATTCCCGGCTCGACGGCGCAACCAGTGCAGTGGATATTCACAGCATCATAGCCTGCGATGGTCGCGTGGTGTCTCGAGCATCCCATGTACCCCCTCTAACCAATCAAGCCCTCTTCAAGCGCGATGGCAACACATGCCTGTATTGCGGCAATCCATTTACTGATGCCGAGTTGACGAGAGACCATGTGTTGCCCGTATCTAAGGGCGGGGTCGACCATTGGGATAATGTGGTGGCAAGCTGTAAGCGCTGCAACCATTTTAAGGGCAATCGCTTGTTGACCGACTGTTCCCTAGAACTGCTGGCTTTACCCTACGTGCCTAACTTTGCTGAGTATTTGGCGTTAATAAATTCCGGGCGAATCTTAGGCGATCAGATGGATTTTTTGCGCAAAAGCTTTGGTGCCAATAGCCGTACGCGCAGTCATTAGGCGGATCAGCGAAACCCTTTGATCACATCATGTTGATGTATCCAGTCGCGCTGTTGCATGGCCAGTTCTGGCAAAAAGCGTGCCCGAAGGCCCTCGACAATATTATTTCGCAAACGACCTAGCTGTTTCGGTTGGGTGTAATGCACCAGTCGCTGGTGCTTGGCTTGCCATAGTTTTCTGGCACGAGGACGGCGATAGCGTTCGTAAGCTTGGAGGCCATCGCTGATGTCTTCTTCATAATTTTCCATCATTCTTGATAATACCCAAGCGTCTTCAATGCCCCCATATTGCGCCTCGGGATAGGCGGGATGATAGGGCGAATGCGCTTGACCTATTAACGCAGTACGTCCGAGATACAGCTGAGCATTTGGTGTGGTGCCAGCCAAATCGGTATGCCCGATGAATTCCAGGTGCGAAAATATTGAGACTAGGCTGTCATGCCATTGGGTTGGATCTAGGTCGTACGCTGATTGCGAGAACACGTCGAACTGAACGTGCGCGTGATCGGAACGCTGCTCAATAAACTGGCCTTTGCCGAGCCAGGTTACGTTGGCGCGCTTGAGTGGATGCTCCCGCAAGCGAGCCCGGTAGTGCGCATAGCGTGGCCATTCTGCGCCCTCTGCGGTGCTGTACCTGGCGCCAGTGCTTTGGATGACCAGTTGATGGGTGTTCTCTAATTCTTCAGCGCTTTTGGCTTGTTTGTTGATGGGAGCGATAGTGTTAGTTTGCGCAGCTAGGTACTCGAGTACTTCGGCCCTTGGATAGTTGACTAGTCCGGCGCCATAACGCTGCCGATAGAATTCTCCTAGCGGTAGCTCCGTCAGTAAGTATGCCGAACGTCCCAGGCGCACCTGTTCTCGATCAGGATAAAAAGCCATGGTTTCCGGCGGGAGAGCACCTAAAGCGGTAAGTACTCGTGACGCATTTGCGCCTAGGCAGATAGTTGCACTGTCCTCATCGTTGGCAGAATAGTGGGCTTGGGCAGCAAAGCGATGAATGGATTCAAAGCCTGACACTCTTGCTGCAAGAGTCATTACATGCGCAGCTAAATTGTCACCAATGATTGCGATGGGATACATGGCTAGGTTGAGATTACGTTTTGCGCCAACGCGTTCCTGCCCGTGAGTCTTCGAGCTCAATTCCGGCATCTGCAAGCTCTACACGAATGCTATCCGCGCGTGCATAGTCGCCCTTGCTGCGTGCCTGTTTGCGCTCTTCTATAAGGGCTTCAATCGTCACTGCGGTGTAGGCGTCATCGTCCTGAGAACCGGTGAAATAGTCTTCCGGAGTTTGCCTAAGCAAGCCTAACAGGGACGCGCCAGCTAAGAGCTGGTTGCGCAACCTGATCTGATCCGTAGGGGCGTCACTTTTGCGCAAGCTGGCAGCTAGTTCATGCAGCCCAGCGAGCGCTTTGGGCGTGTTCAGATCGCTGGCCAGGGCGCTAACCACCTGGGCCGGATATTCATCAACCTTCAAGCCACTAAAGTCAGTGCTCGTGAGTATCTGGTCGTCGACGCCGGTGCCGGTGTTACGCAGGGTTTGATAAAGGCTGTCGAGACTTGAGCTGGCCTGGCTAAGTAAGTCGTCTGACCAGGCCAGGGCAGATCGATATTGTCCTGACAGCAGTGCATAGCGTAACACCTCGCCGGAGTACTTTTCGGACAAGGCGCGAATGGTTAGCACGTTGCCCACTGACTTCGACATTTTTTCGCTACCGAGAGTAAGCATGCCGTTATGTAACCAGTAACGAACGTACTCAGGTGCGGCGTTAGCGCAACGACTTTGTGCGGCTTCATTTTCATGATGGGGAAAGGTCAAATCAGCGCCTCCGCCATGAATGTCGATGGTTTCACCTAGGTGTTTCTTGACCATCGCTGAACATTCAATATGCCATCCGGGTCGGCCTCTGCCCCAGGGACTATCCCAGCCGGGTTGCTCGCTGGTAGACGGTTTCCACAGGACAAAGTCTTTCGGATCTTTTTTGTAGCCCGCAACATCTACACGCGCGCCATCGATCATGTCCTCAAGAGATCGTTTAGCTAAAGACCCATAGTCCGCATCGGCAGGCACATGAAATAGAACATGTCCGTCACTTGCGTAGGCATGCTCGCTTGCCACTAGAGATTCAATCATGGCAATGATCTCTGGGATATGGTGCGTCGCCTTAGGAATAACGTTGGGAGGAGTGACGCCGAGGGTAAGCATGTCCTCTTGATAGGCCGCTGCGAAGCGGTCGGCTAAGACCTCGATAGACTCGTTATTGACGGCCGCCGCGTTATTTATTTTGTCGTCGATGTCAGTGATATTACTGACATAGGTAACTTTGGGATAAATTGCTCGAAGCAAATTGACTAAAACGTCGAACACCACAGCGGGGCGGCCGTTGCCGATATGCACAAAGCTGTACACTGTCGGGCCGCAGACATATACCGTTATATGCTCTGGATCGTTGGGAATGAATGACTCTTTGCGTCCGCTAAGCGTGTTGTGAAAGACAATATCTGTCATGAATTACCGTACTGGTGTTTGCGCTGATGCCCCTGATCGCGACGTGGCGACCCCCCGGGCGGCAGTATAGGTCAGAGTGTGGCGAGCATGAAGCTGGCCATGGGCCTAGTTTGGCCGATAGCGATTATTCTACTGGCTCGCCTTTGATGGTGACGCCGTCTTTAGTGATGTCAAAGTAAAAGCAGTGCGGCCTGAAAGTATGGCACGCCGCGCCCGTCTGTTTAACCAACAGCAGCAGTGCATCACCATCGCAATCGCAGTGCAAACTAACCAGTTGTTGCCGATGGCCTGAGGTATCGCCCTTACGCCATAGGGCTTGGCGGCTGCGCGAAAAGTAGGTTACAACCCCCTCGTTAAGAGTGTTTTCTAAGGCCTGCCGATTCATCCAAGCCATCATCAGCACTTGCCTACTATCAATGTCCTGAGCAATGGCTGGTATCAGCCCCTGGTCATTGAACGCGAGCTGGTCTAACACCGTCACCAGGTCGAGCTTGGTATCAGGGCTGCAATTCTCCCAGTCTTTAAAGTTGGCCATAACGAGACTCTAGTACGCTGTACACGCTGCGTAATGCCATGGCCTCGCCCCCTTCGGGCCGAGCCGGGCGCTTACGCGTATTAAAGGCCATCACATCAAAGTGCACCCACGGTACTTCATCGATAAAGCGCTTTAAGAATAGCGCGGCGGTAGTTGCTCCAGCAAAGCCCGATGGGGCTGAATTGACTAGGTCGGCGACCGAACTTTTCATCATGTATTCGTAGCCGTCGTGTAAAGGCAGCGGCCAGACCGGATCGTCAGACACGTTGCCTGCCTCAAGTATTGCTTGAGATAGATTGCTGTCAGTGCAGAACATGCCAGCGATTTCTGTACCCACTGCAACTCTGGCTGCGCCGGTGAGCGTGGCATAGTCGATGATCAATTCCGGTGATTCCTCACAGGCGAGAGCCAAAGCGTCACATAACAAGAGCCTACCCTCAGCATCGGTATTATCGATTTCAACGGTCAAGCCCTTGCGCGTGTTGAGTATGTCACCCGGACGAAAGGCGTTGCCCGAGATCGCGTTTTCTGCTGCGGGCACTAGTACGCGCAACCTGATAGGTAGCGCCTGAGCCATAACAAGGTAACCCAAGCCAAGAGCGATGGCCGCGCCGCCCATATCCTTTTTCATCGAGCGCATGCTGCCGCCGGGTTTTATGTTCAGGCCGCCACTGTCGAAGGTCACCCCTTTGCCCACCAAGGTAACTTTAGGGTGTGCGGGATCGCCCCAGGTAATATCGATTAACCGCGGCGCATCTGCTGCGGCGCGACCAACCGCATGGATGGCGCCAAAGTCTTGGTCCAGCAATTGATCGCCACTGACAACATTGATGCTCGCGCTAAATTGCTCTGCAAGTGCATTGGCCTCGGCTTCTAAATGCGATGGCGCCATGTCTTGTGCAGGAGTATTGATGAGATCTCGAGTTAGTGATGTTGCCTGTACCTGATGCAGAAGGCTGGCCACGTCTGCCCCGTCTTCAACAAGCAGCAGCGCAGGTTCGCGCTCAAGATCTTTATAGCGACTAAATTGATAACAACCCAGACCCCAGCTGACTAGCTGCAATGTGGTCACCGGCGTAGCCAAACGATAGACACCCTCGGGTAACGAGAGGGGAAGGTGGCCAAGGCTGTTTAGGTTTGCCGCGCCGTCCCATCCTAACCAAATTTGGTCGTCACCAAGCCAGGCAATTTGACCTGCCTTAGCAGCAAAACTCTGCCGCTGCAGCCAGCGCTGATCCTCGGCGGAAATAGTTTCTTGCTGCGCTTGGAGGTCCTCGGGTGTAAGGAGATGAAGTGTCACTAAGACCGTAGCCTGGTCTTCCTCTAGATCGGTGTTCAGGACGTAACCAGCAGCTTTTAGGTTTTCTGCGTTGATATTATGTTGCATAGGATCTGACAGCTCTTGGGATAAATATGCGGGCGGTAAATAAACGATTAGATGACGCTGGCGAGGCCTCGAATTAGATTTGTTTAACGTCGAGCAAATTGGCCCGATGGTTTGTTTCTAATCCCAAGTTGTTTTGCGCGAAGACTCGATCAGCGCGATAGCTTGAACGCACAAGAGGGCCGGATGCCACCTCGGTGAAGCCAAGTGTTAGTCCAAATTCGCGCCACCGGAGAAATTGCTCGGGTGTTACCCAGCGATCGACCGGTAGATGGTTTTTTGTCGGTCGCATGTATTGGCCGAGGGTAACTAGATCTACATGGTGCGCACGTAAATCACGCAGTGCCTGTTCAATCTCTTCATCGCTTTCGCCGATTCCAAGCATAAGAGATGACTTGGTGAGGACATCAGGATTGATGGCCTTGGCATAAGCAAGCACGTCTAGCGTCTGTTGGTATCCGGCTCGAGGGTCTCTGACTGTATGCGTAAGTCTCCGCACGGTTTCAAGGTTTTGTGCAAAAACTTGTAGCCCGGAGTTCACCACTAGGCTTACTGCTTGACGATCACCACTGAAATCGGGAGTTAATGCTTCTACTGCTGTTTGCGGGTTGCGAGCCCTGATCGCACGAATACTTTCAGCATAGTGTTGCGCACCGCCATCGGCTAGATCATCTCGGTCTACAGAGGTGAGTACGACGTAGTCTAGGTCCATTAGTGCAACAGAATTGGCGGCGTTCGCAGGTTCTTCAGGGTCTAGCCATCCATTTGGGTTGCCGGTATCCACCGCGCAGAATTTACATGCGCGGGTACAGGTGCTGCCCATCAGCATGATGGTAGCCGTGCCGTGGTTCCAGCACTCGCCGATGTTAGGGCAGTGGGATTCTTCGCAAACCGTGGCCAGACGATGTTCTTTTACTGTGCTTTTAACCGCCTTATAGCGTTGTCCGCCAGCAACGCCTACGCGCAGCCATGGCGGCTTGCGTGCAACTTCGCGGGCAGCATTTTGGTTTTGTTTAACGCCATTTTTTATGGCATTGAAACCATGTTCGGTAGTGAATTTCTCGCCGCTTTTGGCTTGGGTCATGGATGCTCTAATAGTTGTCTAGAGATGAACTTCAATTTGCTCATGCGCTTGCTGATACTTAGTTACTGCTGGCTTCTAATGGGTCTGTCTGCTCCGACGTCTCGCTTTGAAACTGCAGGCTATGCAGTGTGGCGTAAAGGCCGCCTGCTGCCAACAATGTCTCATGGTCGCCTAATTCTGCCACCCTGCCCTGATCTAATACTAGCACTCGATCCGCTTCCTGAATGGTCTGCAGGCGATGAGCAATGATGATGGAGGTTCGGTTTGCGGTTAGACGCTGTAAAGCATCCTGGATCAGTAATTCTGTTTCGGTATCAATGCTGGCGGTGGCCTCATCAAGCACCAGGATTTCCGGATCTGCGGCCAGAACCCGGGCAAACGCCAACAGCTGTCGTTGTCCTTGGCTTAGGTTCTGTCCCCGCTCGGTTAGCTCGGTGTTGTACCCGTCAGGGAGGGATTGAATAAATTCGTCAGCGTTTACGGTCTTCGCTGCCTCGATAGCTCGTTCCATAGTGACATTGGGATTGCCCAGAGCAATGTTGTCGTAAATCGACCCAGAAAATATATGAAAGTCCTGCAGCACCACGCCGATACGACGACGCAGATCGTGGCTATGAATGTGGTTGAGATCGATACCGTCGAGGAAAATTTGCTCGTCGGCAAAATCATAAAAGCGGCCCAGCAGACGGATAATCGTGCTCTTGCCTGATCCGGTCGGGCCGACGATGGCAAGCTTTTCGGCTGGCGCAATGGTGAAAGAGACATCCCTGAGTACCGGCATGTCTTCGTCGTAAGCGAAGCTAACTGAGTTAAAGGTCACTTCGCCACGCAGGCGTGCGGGTAGGGTGACAGGCTGCTCAGGTTCATGGATGGCTTCGTCCCAGTCTAGGGCCTGGAATATTCTCTCGCCGCTGGCCATAGCACGAAACAGAATATTGGTTTGCTCGCCGAGCACGACCACCGGGTGAAACAGCATGCCGACAAACTGGGTAAAGAGCACGACCTCACCCACCGTCATAGTTACATCCATTATCTGGGTCGCCCCGTAGTAAAGAATAAAACCAATGGCAATATGCGCAAGACTTTCGTTGAAGGCCCCGTATAAGGTTTCCAATCTAGCCAGTTTCTTTTCGTGGCCCTGATTGCTGCGATTGATCTTGGTGTAGCGGTCAAGGTTGTAACCTTGACGGTCGGAGATTTGCACTACCTGCAAGCCTGCCAGGTTCTCTTGTAGGGATTGATTAAGAGCGGAAACCGTCTGGCGCACCTGGCGGAATAAGAAGCGCGTTTTGCTGCGAAAGTAATAGGTGACCAAGGCCAACGCTGGCAGCGCCATTAGCAACATCATCGTGAGCTTTGCATCTATGGCAAACATTACGCCCAGGGCGACAAAGAAAGGAATGAATTCTCCAATCAAAGTGCCTAATCCGCGCAGCAATTCATAAAGAGCTTCAACGTCGTTGGTGACACGGGTCATAATTCGGCCTACCGCGACTCGGTCGTAAAACGACGAAGGCCGAGTCTCTAAGTGTCGAAATAAGTCCAACCGCAAATCACGCAGCCCATTAATGACTGGCCCGATCAGTGTCATTCTATGGGCATGGCCAATGAAGGCCCAAAGCACCTGGATGATTCCGTATAGCAAGCAAGCCATAAATAGCGGATGGGCATCTAAGCTGCCGGCTAAGTAGTCGTTGAGTTCAATCAAACCAAAGTCAGGTGTGTCACTGCCGCTTTCGGCGCGAATGATATGATCGATGGCTACTAGCGAAATAATGATGGGCAATAGCACTTGCAGGGTTGATGCTGCTAACACTAAAACCGTGCTCAAGATGAGCGTTGCGCTATACGGGCGCAGCCAGCGCAGCAACCGGCCTAATAAATTTACATTTAGTACTGCGCCGCTGAGGTCGGCATCAAACATCGAGTAATTGCGCTTCGCCTGGTCATGCTTTGGTTGTGCGGATCGCTTTGAGGATTCTGCGCGGTGAGCGTCGGTGGTTGGTCGAGTCATACGCTACTGGTCCTCAAACGTTGCAGGTCATCGTCACCACCCTCGCGTTGGACGCGCTCTAACTCAGCGTAATAGCCGCGCTTGTTGATTAATTCTGAATGACTGCCCGACTCAATGATTTGACCATCATCAATCACTAAAATTCGATCGGCGTGCCGCGCAGTGCTGACTCGATGGGATACTAAAACCGTCGTCTGAGATTGTCGCAGGCGTTTAAGCTCACCGAGAATATGCTCTTCCGTCTCAGTGTCCACGGCAGAAAAACAATCATCTAGGATCAGCACTGGCGCATTGCGAATAAGGCCTCTTGCCAAGGTGGCGCGCTGCTTTTGTCCACCAGAGAGGGTGACGCCGCGTTCACCGACTAACGTTGCCAACTTATCCGGGAAATTTTCAATGGTGTTTTTCAGGTCTGCTGATGAAGCTGCGTCCCAGATTTTGTCCAATGCGCGATTTGGATCATCGTAGGTCAGATTGTCTTTAAGGGGCTCGGCAAACAGGAACGGGTCTTGAGGCACCAGCGCAACTTGGGCGCGCAGCTGCGATAAGGGATAGTCCCCGACCGGCCTTTCATCAACAAAGATTCTGTTAGCTGGGGGGTCAATGATCCTGACAAACTGTTTAAGTAGCGTAGATTTGCCGCTCCCGACGCGACCCATAATGGCTAGAGTTTCGCCAGGCTGAACCTCGAATGAGATGCCTTTCAAAGCATCTTCGGGGGCGCCGGGATAACGATAGCGAAGATCGCGCACAGCGAGATTGCCTACAATATATTGCGGCACATCTGGCTGTGGCGCATCGGTGATTTCTGGCGAGCGGTCAAATACTTCAAATAGCCTGCGGCTTGCGACTGCGGCGCGCTGGAACAGATTGATGATAAAACCTGCTACTCTAAATGGCTGAATGACCATGCTTACCAGCATAAAAAACGCGACAAAATCTCCAATCAGCAACGACCCCTCGATGACCTGAAAGCCCCCGTAGCTCAGAATGGTGAGCGAGCAGATCGCTGCTAACGAGGGCATCCATGAAGCCATGGCCGAATTGATACGACCTTGTTCATAGAACACGTCAGCGTAGGCTTGGTTAGTGGCGGCAAAACGGGCTACTTCGTTGTCTTCTTGCACCATCGCTTGAATGGTGCGAATACCAGAAAGGTTCTCCTGGGTATGCGTGCCGATATCTGATAGCCGGTCCTGCACGGCGCCAGAGGCTATACCCATGGCCTTGGAGGAGTAGTGCGCATAGATAAACACCAGCGGCATCGGTGGCAGTAGAAGCAGCGTAAGCACTGGCGAGTAATACATCATAAAACTGAATCCCACCAAAGTGGCGTAGACCAGGATGATCATCAAAATAGTGCCCATTGATATCAGTCGTTGAATCAGCGCTATGTCCGCCACCGCGCGGGTCATCATGTCGCCAATACTGTACTGAGCAAAAAACTCTGGACCTTGCCCCTGCAGTTTTTGAAAAAGCTGTTGGCGTAGATCAAAAGAAACTTTGAGCGCTACTCGACGTACACTAAAACGAGCAAAACTGACCGCTAAGAAGCGAAAGATTACCGCTGCGAAAATGCCCAGAACTTGATCGCTAACGACGAAGTCGCCGGTCACCATTTTATTGATGGCAATAGCAGATAGCACAGGCACCATGGCTTCTAATATGCGGGCCACGCCAAACGCGGCAATGCCTATCCAAAGGCCAGATTGGTGCGGGCCGACCACGTGACGCAGTTGCCATAGCGCGGCGATCATACCTTTGACCGGCAGGATGGGGGATGCGCTGGCTGGTTGCATAAGCTTCGAACGGCCCTAAAACGGAGCGCTGTTGGGCACGCGAGGAAACGGGATTACATCGCGGATATTTTCCATGCCAGTGATATACAGCACGAGTCGCTCTAACCCGAGGCCAAAACCAGCATGCGGGACTGAGCCATAGCGCCGTAGGTCGCGGTACCACCACAACTCGTCATGCAGAGACGGATCCATGCGCTGGTCGAGAACGCTTAAGCGCTCCTCGCGCTGACTGCCGCCAATGATCTCGCCGACTCCAGGCACCAGCACATCCATTGCAGCGACAGTTTTCTCGTCGTCATTCAGACGCATATAAAATGCTTTGATGTCTTTCGGGTAGTCGGTGACCACCACCGGACCTTTGACTACCTGCTCGGTAATGAAACGCTCGTGCTCGGACTGAAGGTCCACGCCCCATTGCACAGGGAACTCGAAGCGTTGGCTGGTGGACTGCAGAATCTCCACCGCCTCGCTATACGACATTCTGACGAAGGGCTGGTTGGTAACACTTTGCAATCGCGCTAACACGTCTTGATCGATCCGCTCGTTGAAAAACTGCATATCTTTGGGGCAGCTTTTGACCACGTGAGTGATCACGCTGCGCAAAAAGTCTTCGGCTAGGTCCGCGTTGGCGGACAAATCGGCGAATGCTACCTCTGGCTCAATCATCCAAAATTCCGCCAAGTGGCGACTGGTATTGGAGTTTTCTGCTCTGAAAGTTGGGCCGAAGGTATATACCTTGCCCAAAGCGCTGGCATAGGTCTCTAGATTTAGCTGGCCGGATACCGTTAGGAAGGTCTGGGTGGCGAAGAAGTCATCGTCATAGCTGCGGCTGGAGTCCTCGCTAGCTGCGCTATGCAGTTGATCTAGAGTAGACACCCGAAACAGTTCGCCAGCGCCCTCGCAGTCACTCGCGGTGATAATAGGTGTATTGACCCAAAAAAAGTCGTTGTCGTTGAAGTAGTTGTGCACGGCGTTGCTGATCGCGTGGCGTACTCTGGCAATCGCACCAAATGTGTTGGTGCGGGGCCGTAAATGAGCAACGGTGCGTAAATACTCATAAGAATGTTGTTTTTTGCTGATCGGGTAGGTCTCTGGGTCATCAACCCAACCTAGAATCTGCACGGATTGGGCGTGAATCTCACGATCTTGGCCACGACCGTCGCTGGCTACCAATGTACCCGTTACTGCGACCGAGCAGCCGGTGCCAGAAAGCGTAATTTCTTCATAGTTTTCAAGGCTTTGGTCTACTACTGCCTGAATGGTATCGAAGCTCGAACCATCGTAGATATGTAAAAAAGAGAAACCGCCCTTAGAAGTGCGTCTAGAGCGCAACCATCCCTTTATACAGATAGCGTCGTCCCGCTCTCGCTCGCCGCTGAGCAATTGGGCCACGGTGCATGTAGGCGTTGTTTGGGTATCTGGTTGGGTTGAGTTAGGCATAGCTGTCATCACGAGTAAGCGGTTTCTAGTTTAATCCATGTCTAATGGATTTGCGTCGTATTGGGCCTGACTTTGTGTCTTCGTAGCATGAAAAGCGTTTTATTCGAGGGCGTATCAGCCGGCGCAGATCGGCATTCAAATTGGCGTGCTTGTTGCGCCGGACAAGGCATTAGATCGTCAAGGGGTGGTTTTTGTTGGCTCGGGGTCCGCCGTGGTCGTGTCCTTGATGCGCTGGATATCAACCAACGCATTGAATGGGCTGCTGGCCTCAACGTGGGCCATATCCTCTGCAACGTAGCGGCGCTCTTCCTGCAAAAAACGGTCAATGGCATCGCGAAAATTCTCATCAGCGATCCAATGGGCACTGCGCGTGGCTGCAGGGAGATATCCTCGAATGACTTTGTGTCCGCCCTGGGCACCCGCCTCGACTTTGGCCAGACCTCGGGCAATAGCGAAGTCAATGGCTTGGTAATAACACACCTCAAAATGTAAAAAGCGATGGTCTTCAATGCAGCCCCAGTTACGCCCGAACAGGGTATCGCCGCCAATAAAATTCAGTGCACCAGCAATATACCGACCTTCGCGCTTTGCCATGATGAGTAAGATGTCTTGGGGCATTGAGTTGTGAATTTGGGTAAAAAAATCTCGAGTTAAATATGCGCTACCCCACTTGCGGTGGCCGGTATCCAAATAAAATTGGTAAAACGCATCCCAGTGTTCTTCTCTGAGCTGTTCTCCGCTTAGCCATTCGATTTCTATGCCAGCACTGACGGCGTCACGCCGCTCACGTTTGAGGTTTTTACGCTTTTTTGAAGCCAGATCGGCAAGGAAGTCATCAAAGGTATGGTAACCGGCGTTATGCCAATGGAATTGCTGGTCCATACGCTGGAGCAAATTTGCATCCTTGGCGGTGGCCCATTCGTCCTCGGGCATAAAGGTGAGATGCAGCGAACTGACCTTGGTTTGTTCAGCCACCTCTATACATGCATCTATTAACAGTTCGCGATGTTCCGGGCTGGGTGTTTTGCATAACAGTCGCGGGCTGGTGGCAGGGGTAAAGGGAATGCTGGACTGGAGTTTTGGGTAGTAGCGACCTCCGGCCCGTTGCCAAGCATCTGCCCAGGAATAGTCGAAAACATATTCGCCTTGGGAGTGACTTTTAAGATACATGGGCACTACCCCGATCAAGTTGCCCTGATCTTCGACCATCAAATGGAAGGGCTGCCAGCCAGTCTCGCGACTAACGCTGCCGCTTGATTCGAGCGCGTGTAAAAACTCGTAGGTGACAAACGGGTTATAGACATCGCTCGCCAGAGCACATTCGTTCCATGAGGCGCGGCCCAGTTCAGTAATGTCGTGGAGAATTTTGACGGTAATCGAAGACAACGAAAGCGACCCCTAGTAATGAAGTGGGTGTGTGGAGACTGCGATCCTGATTGCCATGGGCATCCAACCGATCACTATCACTCGCCTGGGCTTGAGCATAGTGCAAAAGCCACTGACTTGATAACGACGAGTAATTAGACGCAACTCCCTGGGATTAGCATTTACGAGAAATGCTGGGGGCCGAGAGCTTGGGCAGCGGCCTAAGCAACTTCTAGTTGTCTAAAAGATACCCATTTCCAGCCCCAGGGCCATTGCGATACCCAAATCCTTGCATGCCGCTAACGCTTGCGGCGTAACGTCACCTTTGCTCACAATGGGCGCTTGCACTTGCACCAAGGGGTAGCCATTGGCGATCCGCTCCACAGATCGAATGGCACCGCTGCCATCATTACCGGCGCTGATGAAGAGACTGTAGGGTAGGGGAGCCATTTTGCCTTCTACCTCGTAGAAGGTGCGGTCAAAAAAATCCTTCAGGGCGCCCGACATGTAGCCAAAGTTTTCTGGCGTGCCAAGAATTAAAGCGTCAGCCCAGCGCAGGTCTGACGCGTTTGCATCGCTGGCGCGAAGGTATCTCAGTTCTACTTGGGTGACCGCTGGATCAAGCACACCGCTGCGGACGGCATCGGCAAGCCGCTGAGTGTTGCCAGTTTTTGAGTGGAAGACCACCAGGAGATGTTGCATCAGCAAACCAAAAAAGCCATGTCTGGGAATGCTAACAACATGCGTCAGACATGCCAGCAGGGATGGGGCATTGTCACTCTTATCCTCGCGTCCTCGAATTGGCGACCACTTCCTCCGGGACTTGAAACAGAGGCTATCCATACGGCGGATCACCGGGTAGATCATTGGGCGAAGATTTGTCGTTCTTTCAGTCCAGGCTGTTAAAGTTTTTTTGCTACTTTCAGTAACATTGATCTTGACAGGTAGAGTGGTGTGGCACAGATTGACCGACCGCTCGAGATTGCGCGAGAACAGTAGTCCGAAATACTCACCAAAGCGGGTAAAGGTCATGGGTGGATTGCTAGGTGCGTCATTGACTTAGCGAGCAAGAAAAATAGAACAAGGCGATACCCCGAACAAACGTATTTATCGAAACTTGGGCCGGTAAGGCGCAGGCGAAGGAGAGCAGGGTGAGTGCAGGTTTGGATTACCGAGGCACCCACACCTAGATACGGCCGAGTAGGGCGAGTGTGAATGGGCTGAGGTTGTGATTGATGAGAGTTTTTAACGGTATTTTAGGATGCCTTCTGCTGGCCCTTGCGGCGCTGCACTTTTTTATACCGAAGTTTCCCTTACTCGCAGTGATTTATTTGGGCGGAGCTGTTCTGGCATTGGCCAGTCTGAAGAGGGAACTTAGTTTTGGCTGGGCGCGCGTGCTGGCGTTTTCCTCTGTTGCGGCAATGTTTTTCTATTTTGCGGCGTTCTTTCGCATCGTCGAGCACTTTCACGAGAATTGGTACCGCGGGGGCATGGCCTTGGAGGCCGTGGGTATGCTGTTGTCCGCCTTCGCAATGATCCCAGTGCTGTCTGTTTTCAGCAGCTGCATGAAGTCGGATTGTTTGGGTTCGCAAAAGACTAACAATGCTCTATTTAGTGCGCCGGACGAGTTGTCGCGCTAATCCATCAAAAGCGTCGTTAGCGCCGCCACGGCGTAGCACGATGTTCGAGGCTCCCGGTTTGATCGACTGCCACTCGCCCGGTGTCAACTGCGTTACGCAGAATGCTCGGGATGGGCTTGATGCGAAAGAGATCACCATTAAGTCCAACCATGCTACGCGACCCGCACCCTTGCGCCAGCGCCGCATTTGCCTGCATATGTCTTTGTTCGCCATGCACCGGGATGGTCATGGTTGGTTGGAGGTAACCGTACATCGCTTTCAGTTCTTCGGCGTTGGGATGCCCTGACGCATGCAGAGGAGCTTCACTGTCCTCAGCATGGACCACGTTAATGCCAGTCGCTGAAAACAGCCGAACCATAGCGGCGATTTTTTCCTCGTTACCTGGAATGGCCTTGGCGCTGAAAACAACCAAGTCGCCGCTATCAAGATCCAGAATCGGATGGGTCTTGGCCGCCAGTCGAGTCAACGCCGCACCAGGTTCCCCTTGACTGCCGGTAGCAAGGATCAACACCTCATGGGGTGGCAGATAGCCTAAATCTTTAGCTGGGATAGGCGCGAAATTATCTGCAAGGTAGCCACAGGACTTGGCGGCATTGACCATTGTGATGAGAGATCTTCCCAAGAGGGTAATATATCGCCCGCTTGCAGCAGCAACATTGCCAAGCGTTTGCAGTCTCGCAATGTTACTTGCGAAACAGCCGATAGCGACGCGGCCTGAGGCCCCGGCTACTTGCTGCAGCAAACCGCTTTCCAGTTCACCCTCAGATACAGAGTGTCCTGCTTGAGTGGCATTTGTGGAGTCACAAATGACAGCGTCTAGATCGGAATGGGCAAGTTCTCGCCACAGCGAGGAATCAAAGTGCGGGCCGACCACCGGATCCAAATCAATTTTCCAGTCGGCAGTATGTAGTATGCGCCCGGCCGCAGTTTCAATGAGCAACGCGTGAGTTTCGGCAGTGGAGTGAGTAATGGGCAGCCAGGTGACGCGAAAGGGTCCAACGCTTAGTGTCTGGCCGCTGCTGACTTCGATGATCTTTGTATCGCATCCCGCCTCGCGCAGTTTAGGTCTGAGTACTCTGGCTGTAAATGCCGTGGTATATATGGGGCAGTGAAAATGATGAGCGAGGTAGGGCAAAGCGCCGATGTGGTCGAGGTGTGCGTGGGTGGCGATGATACCCGTCAGCGCTTCTTGCCGTTGCGCGATAAACTCAGGGTCGGGCATCTGCACTTCGTTGCCCTGGGCAGAGTCCTCAAAGGTGACGCCACAATCTACCATCAGCCAACGGGAACCGTGGCCGAAAAGATTGAGGTTCATGCCAATCTCGCCAGTGCCGCCCAACGGTAGAAACCAAAGATCGTCAAAGCCAGGTGTCATGTTCGTGTCCGGTACTTGAGGAAAACAGAAGCCGTGAAACCAGAGGCGCAGAGTGCTTGGCGACTGACTTTGGCGGTGAGCATTAAATCAATCAGCGCAGAGGACGTCTATTACCACATCGATACCATGCTTGGACTTCTCAAAGGAGATGCCGTTCGCTACCCATTCGAATCCGCGCGAATGTGTCTGCCGTGTTCTCGCCACGGATTTATTAGCCAAGTTCAATCGGGCAGCTACCTGGAATCTTGCGTTGTTACCTTCTCTCGAGCTCTTTATATTCCGTCAGGTAGGCCAGAGGCTTTACAAAGCAATGGACCTAGTGAATGGGTTGGTTAAGCTCCGGGGTGCGATTAAGCCGAGGTCACTCTAGCTGCATATACCGCCGAGGGGTGAACGGGTTCTTATAGCCATCTCGCTAGCACGGAAGTTTGTCTGAAACTGGCTCAGGCTAGTTGGCGCTATTTGTGGCCGAATTCTGCCCATCACTTGGTGCGCGGTAACCCAATGTATCAATGTTTTGTTCATGCCGAGCACGTGTGATGTTGTAAAAGCCGAGCGCGGCGACGCCGACCAGCGGTAACGTTATGCCCATTGCAACGTGCATAGTGGCGAAGCTCTCTATGATTTCTCCCTGCATTTGCTCCGGAGTGACGCCAGCGCCGTCAAAGCCTGCAGTATGTACGATGTAGCCCGAAATCAGCACGCCTCCTGCGCCGATGAGCTTTTGGATCAGTGAGTTAGCGGTGGCCAACAATCCTTCCTCACGCCGCTGAGTTTTCCGCTGCACTTCCTCTACAACTTCCATGGTCATGGAAAGCACGAAAATCATGCCTAAAGCATTCAGAGAGGCAGTAAGGCCAGAATGCAGTAGCAATGTAAGCCACAGAGAAAAGGTGCCGTTTTCAGGGAAGGTTTGAAACGCCACATAGGGGTCGAGCAAACGCAAAATCAAAGGCAAGGTGCCGATAGATATGTTCAGTAAAAATATCGTTATGGCGACTCTTTTCTTGTCAAAACCGTACAGCAATGTTGGTACCACGATCGAGACTGATACGACGCACAGGGCTTGCAGCAGCGAGAAGTAGGACACGTCGCTTGGATGTAATTGCCAAAGGTACTCGTTGTAATACGTGCCTGCGCCTTGCTCGATGCCAACCAGGAGCGCATAGCTCGCGCCTGCTGCGAGCAAGGCTAACCATGAACGATTGGAAAGGCTCTCGGCGCTTTGCTTAAAAATTTTACGCAAAGAAATGGTGGTTTCTTCAGGTACGTGCAGTTTCGGAATTTCGCCATGCAGCCCCAAGCTGCACACGGCGCAGCTGATAAAAACTCCAAGCCCACCCCAGAACGCCATAATCTGGTAGCCAGCTCGATCAACAAAGCTGTCGAGAAAAAACTGTTGAGCAACAAACGCAAACCCGGCGCCGCCGATCCAACCAAATGCCAGACCTGCACCATGCAGAACATTTCGCTGGTCATAATCTTTGGTCAATTCTGGGGCGAGGGCGCTACGCGGTACCTCGTAAAAAGTCATCGATACCCGTAGCACGATTAGACAGAGGACGAGTCGGGCATACAGGTCTGCCTGGGAAATATCGCCCGGATCAGAGAGCACCATGTAATAAGATAGCGCGAAGGGGATACACGCTAGGTACATAAATGGATGGCGGCGGCCCCAGCGAGTTTTTAGGCGATCAGACCAAACCCCCACCAATGGATCTGAGATTGCGTCGAAGACAAATGCAACTGCCATGGCGGAGGACGTCAGTAGTGCATCTAGCCCCAAAGCTTGGTTGTAATAGATCAACAGGAAATAACCCAGCAGGTTATTTTTGATGCCAACGGAAATTGAACCGAGCCCATAGAAAAGAACTGTTCCTTTAGATGCGCGGGACGTTGTGCCAGAAGCTTGGTCGCTGGTCATAGACGGATCATCTTTCTTATTAATCTTTTCTAACCCTTAGCGGAACATTAGCACACAGTGATTAGATTAGGCCTACTCTGGACAACAGCGTATCTGACCGTCGCAATGTTATTGCCTGCGCCAAATTTCGATCAGCGCATCTTGCAGATGCCGGGCAAAGCGCGGCGCATCGAATAATGGCGATGTGTTTAACTGACTGCGTAAGCGTCGACGGAGTGCGGCGAGTTGCTGCAAGTCTTGTGTCAGCGTGACAGCTTTTGTGACGTACTCGCTGATGTCGTTGGCAACCCAGTCAGATAACCCACAGGCCTCCATGATGCTTTGACCTTGGCGCGCGACCAGGCGATCGCCCGCGAGCGTTATCGTCGGCACGCCCATCCAAAGCGCTTCTGCGGTCACCGTGCCGCCGGTAAAAGGGAAGGTGTCGAGGATCGCATCGACCTGATGGTAGGTTTCTAGGTAGCTGGTTCGAGAACTTTGCCCTTGGAAATCTAAGCGGTCGCTGGTGATTCCGCGGGAGTGAAAGCGTTTAACAAGATCGTCCACAAAGGCGGCATCGTTTAGTTGTTTAGCCTTAATCAGCATGCGAGCAGTGGGCACGTCGCGAAGCACTGAACTCCAGAGGTCAAGCACTTCGGTGTTCAATTTGGACAGGTTATTGAACGACCCGAACGTTACCTGGCCCTTGTTTAAGGCAGGTAACGGCGCCACGTCGAGGTCAATTGCTGGAGCTGTAAAACACCAGCGCAGATCCGGCAAGCGCCAGACTTTTTCGACAAAGTGATGGTCATGCTCAGGAGGGGTGACATGGGGGTCACCCAAGAGGTAGTCCATGGCCTGCAGGCCAGTGGTAGCAAAATATCCCAACCAACTAATCTGTATTGGAGCAGGCTTCAGCACAAACATGGCTAAACGGTTGTAAGCGGTATGGCCCGACAGGTCGATAAGAATGTCAACGCTATGCTGACGAATCAGCCGGGCTGCGTCGTAATCGTTCAAGTGAGCAATGGGTTGCCAGATCGAAAAGTTTGGTTGGATGCGTTGGGTTAGCTCATCTCGAGTTGGAGTGGTCGGAAACGCCGCAAGATCGAATTGTTCCAGACTCATGGCGGATAAAATGCTTTCGAGGAAATAGCCCACAGGGTGATTGCGTAAGTCTCCCGAGACAAAACCTATACGCAGCCTCTCTGCTGATCTAGCCGAGATTGACGGTCCCGCAAGGCCTGCATAGGCTCGAGTGAAAAGAGCTTGATCGATCCTTTGTGTTACCCGTTGATTAAATGCGCGCGCTTCCGCTAAGCACGTGTCGATCGATCGGTGTGGATTGTAGTTTAGAGTTAAGAGCAGATTGCTAGAGGCCTGGTTGAGGGCCGGCGTATTGTCAATGGCCTGGCGTAAGTAGGCTTCGGCTTCGTCCAACTGTCCCAATTCTTCATAGACTAGCCCGATGTTGTTTAGAGTCACTGCGCGGTTATAGCCAAGGAGCGCTGCGCGCTTGAGGTCGGCAAGGGCAGCAAAACGCCTGTTGCTGCTGAGGAGCGCGTAGCCGCGACCATTGTATGCACGCGCGTCGTTAGGATCTAACTCAATGGCCCGATTGAAGTACGCTATTGCTTGAGTGTGTCTGCCCAAATGCGATAAGGCTGAGGCTTTGCTGTGATGAGCTTGAGCGGAACTGGCGTCGATGGCGACCGCTGCCTCCGCTACGCCAAGGGCGTCTCGATGTAGGCCCATTTGCTGTAGTGCAACACACCAATCGTCATGGGCCTGAATAGAGTTAGGTTGCCGGGTGAGAACCTGTTTGCACACTGCAATCGCTTGAGCCGGCAATCTAGCTTCGATGAGCGCACTGCTGAGATCTACATAGGCTTGAACGTAATCGGGTTCCAGTTGAATAACTCGGCGATAGGTCTGAATCGCTTCCGTTAGCTTACCCTGTTCGTGCAAAACCGACCCGAGGATGCGAGAAGCTGCGAAAGAGTCAGGGTGTTGGGCGAGCAGTTGTCGGCAAAGGGTTTCAGTTGCAGCATGATCGCGGGTCTCATACTGCTTTATCAGCCTTTCTAAATCTGCTTTTCTAAGCCGGTTCACGGATATCGCCAGTGCCCTTTTTGTCGTTATTTCTGCCAACGCCTCTTGGCGGCCAAATCCCATCCCGGTAGTTATGTTCGCCAGCGCGGAAACGGGCAACCTGTTTACAAAAGTTCTGCTAGCCGAGGCGAGATAGTGAATATTTAGCTAGCGTTTCAAGGGCTTGGCGATAAGGGCTGGCGGGCAAAACTTGTAGGCAATGCATTGCCAATTCTCCCTCGCGCTCGGCACACTCCCGGGTATAGGTCATCGCACCAGTGCTGTCGACGATTTCCCTAATGTCAGGGAATGCTGCCGCAGAGCGCTGCATGATAGCGTTGCTGATGATTGATTTCTGCACTTGGGTTCCGCGCTCTAAAGCGCAAATAAGTGGCAAAGTCAGTTTGCCCTCGGCCAAGTCATCACCGACGTTTTTGCCCATGGTTTGACTGTCGCCGGCGTAGTCGAGCCAGTCGTCGATCAACTGGTATGCCAGCCCGAAATGCAGGCCAAACCCTCGTAGCGTTTCGACTTGTTCGTTGGATACCTGAGAGTCTTCACCCTGCGCTAGCAGGGCGCCGGTATGTGCAGCGGCCTCAAACAGCAGTGCTGTCTTACAACGGATCACCTGACGATAGTCTTGCTCATTGAGGGCGCAATTGCCGATATTCGCCAGTTGCATAACTTCGCCCTCGGCAATCGTATTGGTCGCGGCAGAAAGCACCGCCATTATATCCAGATTGGCCAACTCAACCATCAGCTGAAACGCGCGGCTGTACAGAAAATCGCCTACCAGCACACTGGGGGCATTACCCCATTTTTCGTTTGCAGTAACGCGACCGCGACGTAGGTTGGAACGATCTACTACATCATCGTGCAGCAACGTTGCGGTGTGCAGAAACTCGATGATTGCTGCTAGTTCAACGTTTTGGCTATGTTGATAGTTTAATGCCTGGCTACTCAACAGAACTATCAATGGACGCAGTCGTTTACCGCCGCTTTCCACAATGTATTCACTGATTTCTTCTACCATAGCCACGTCAGATACCAGGCATCGCGGGATGAGGTGGTTCACTGCAGCGAATTCTTTGGCAACCAAATCATAAATTGGCGCAAGAGGATGATCGGTGGCTATGACGCTCTGAGCAGATGCAGTTTCACCTGTTTCGGTATTAGAGCGGTCGACTGTAGATGGATTCGTGACTAGCGGTTGATTCATTTCGCTTCTTCACCAACAAACCCAGCAGCAGCGCCAGTTGTAAACTTGGGCCTACTTGTTCTGTTTCTCTGGGATGGACTAATCATGTCAATGCCGGTGTTAAGTCAAAGGAAAACAAGATCCTGCCACAGCCACAGGGTCATGCGGAACTGGCGAGCGAGAGTATAACCAGATCAATGGCGTTCTGCTCCATGCTTAGCTGCCAGATTCTACTGTCGATACATATGCAGTTTGTTTCGCTTAGCGCGTTGTAATCCGATAGTGATGCCCTTAGAATTACGCGCCTTCGATTTCTGGGGTATGAGCGCGCGACGTGTTCGTCCCGTAATCTAACTGGTTAGGTATAGGTTCGCGCTCACGCGCATAGATAGCGCCAGAAGCGAGTTTCGTCTGGGAAAACCTAAACCACAATTAGTCGAAGAACGAATAGTAAGAGCTGTGGCAACATGCGGCAGCGAAGACAAAGCTAGAACCAGAGACAACGCGCTGGGAGTGACAAACATGTTTGCAGTTTTTCAAAGTGGTGGTAAGCAGCACCGAGTATCCGAAGGGGATGTAGTGCAGCTTGAAATGCTAACAGCCGAACCTGGTGATGAAGTGGTATTTGATAAGGTGTTGCTAGTCTCTAATGGCGACGATGTCCATGTCGGAGCCCCTTACGTCGAAGCTGGCAAGGTAACGGGCGAAGTTGTACGCACGGAGCGAGATAAGAAAATTCGCGTGATCAAGTTTAAGCGACGCAAAGATTATATGCGCCGCCAAGGGCATCGACAGTGGTTTACGGAAGTGAAGATCACTGCGATATCCGGCGAGTAGGCGGCAGAGGTTTTATTGAGGTTGCGTAGTTGGGCTTAAGAGAGTCGATCTCTCCCCGTTTGGATAAGCCAAAATGGGCGCAGCTGACGCAACGTAGTAGGTAAGTTAAAGAATTAGGTAGAGAACGCTCATGGCACATAAAAAAGCAGGTGGTAGTACTCGTAACGGTCGTGATTCGGAGTCCAAACGACTGGGCGTGAAGAAGTTCGGTGGTCAGAACGTTGTTGCAGGGAACATAATAGTTCGCCAGCGAGGTACGAAGTTTCACCCTGGAGAAAATGTAGGCTGCGGCCGTGACCATACGTTGTTTGCAAAAGCTGACGGTCAGGTTCAATTTTCTGTTCGTGGCCATTTACGCCGCAAAACGATCAGCGTAGTGCCAGCCGAACAAGCTCAGGCCTAACCTTAAAATAGGGTGACGCTATAGCTGGGCGACTGAAGCGGTGTTAGATAAGTAGAGTATGGTCGGCAGTCGTTAGAGACGTTTCTAAAGGTATTGAAACACTTGCCTGCACCGTTAGATGATGCGCGTAGGCACTATCAAACCCCGCTGCTGCGGGGTTTTTTGTATCCCTTGAGATAACTATGCAATTTATTGACGAAGCAACCATTCGAGTTCAAGCCGGCAAGGGCGGTAATGGCTGCTTGAGTTTCCGGCGCGAGAAATACATCCAAAAAGGCGGCCCAGACGGCGGCAACGGCGGTGACGGCGGCGATGTCGTGCTGGTTGCCGATTCCTCACTCAACACCCTGATAGACTTTCGCTTTCAACCCGCGTATCAGGCGCAAAATGGACAATCTGGTAGTGGTCGAAACAAGACCGGTGCTGCTGGGGTGGCGACTATGGTTAAAGTGCCTACTGGCACAACTGTGGTGGATGAAGAAACTCAAGAGGTGCTTGGAGACCTAAACGCCGCAGGTCAACAGTTGTTAGTTGCCCAAGGTGGTGAGCGCGGCCTGGGCAACGCTGCTTTTAAGTCAAGCACCAACCGCGCGCCCCGGCGAACTCGCCCAGGGCAGCCTGGGGATGTACGCAAGCTTCGGCTGCAGCTCAAGCTGTTGGCAGATGTCGGTTTGCTGGGTTTGCCCAACGCAGGCAAATCGACCCTGATTGGGCAAGTTTCGGCGGCTAACCCCAAAGTAGCCGACTATCCTTTCACTACTCTCGTGCCGAGTCTGGGTGTTGTGCGTATTGCAGCGGACGCCAGTTTCGTCATGGCAGACATTCCTGGGTTGATTGTTGGAGCGGCTGAGGGAGCTGGATTAGGCGCGCAGTTTTTACGGCACTTATCGCGCACGAGAGTGCTGCTGCATCTGGTAGATGTGGTGCCTGAAGATGGCAGCGATCCCGTCACTAATGCCTTAGCCATTGAAGATGAGTTGGCACAGTACAGCCCCGCTTTGTTGCGACGCCCTGTTTGGCTAGCACTGTCAAAGGTTGATCAGCTAGAAGCCGATGAGCTCGACGAACTCGCATCCAGGATGGCTGACTTTTTCCCTGAGCGTGAAATCTACCAGGTATCGGCGTTGGGTGACATCGGGCTGGATAAGTTGACCTCTGATCTTATGAGCTTTCTTACGCTGGATAATTTACGCCTCGCCGACGAAGCGGAGTATGCCGAGGACATGGCCAGCTTGGAGCGCCAAATTACTGACGACGTGTTTGCCCACTCTGAACGCATGCGTCGCGCTAAAGCCCTCAAGCGAGCAGGTCTTGAGGAAGGAGATGCTGATTGGGATCAGCTGGACGACGATGCCTGGGAAGAAGGCGATACCGAGGTCGTCTATGTCCGCGATTAGCGCTTCAGTACCGGATAGAGGTGTGGTTAAGGAAGCGCGCCGCATAGTCGTCAAGGTAGGCAGCTCGCTGCTCACTCGCCCAGAAACCGGTATCGAGCGCAAGAAGATTGCCGACTACTGTGCTCAAGTCAGTGAATTGATGAAAGCAGGTTATGAAATCATATTGGTCTCGTCTGGGGCGATTGCAGAGGGATGCATGCGCTTGGGGTGGCGAGAAAGACCAACCCAGGTGCCGCTGCTTCAGGCCGCTGCGGCGGTGGGACAAATTGGTTTGCTGCACGCCTACGAGCAAAATCTGACCAGTCATACCTGCGGCTCGGCCATGGTGATGCTCACCCATGACGACTTAGCGGATCGGCAACGTTATCTAAATGCTCGAGCTACGTTGAGCACGCTGATGTCGGAAGGGGTAGTTCCGATTATTAACGAGAATGATACCGTAGCTACAGACGAAATCCGCTTTGGCGATAACGATACGTTAGCAGCCTTGGTAGCCAACCTGGTTCAAGCTGATCTGCTGATCATTTTGACCGATGTGGAAGGCCTGCTCGACGCCGACCCTAAGTACGAAAAAAATGCCCAGCGCATTGCTATTGCTGCGGCGAATGATTCTCGATTGGATGCCATGGCCGGAACCTCTGGTGGAGAATTTGGTCGAGGCGGCATGACGACAAAAGTTCGTGGCAGTCGCCTGGCAGCTCGTTCTGGGGCGCATACGATTATTGCGTCGGGTCATGCTAGCCAATGTTTGGTGCGCCTTTGTGCAGGGCAAGACTTTGGTACGTTGTTGTATGCCGAAGTCAGCCAGATGACCGCGCGCAAACGTTGGATCGCAGACCAACTGAGGGTTAGCGGCGAACTGCAAATTGACTCAGGGGCTGCTAAGGCTCTGAAAGGGCAGGGTGTGAGCTTGTTGGCGGCAGGTGTTATCGCAGTGAGCGGAGAGTTTCGACGGGGTGATTTAGTAAGGTGCGTGGATGCGCTGGGCGAGGTGGTTGCGCAAGGTTTGAGCAACTATGCCAGCTACGAAGTTGATAAGTTGCGCGGGTTGAGCAGTGAGCAATATGCTCAAGCTTTGCAGCATGTTGCTGAGCCAGAGATAGTGCATAGAGATAATTTAGTAATTATGTCTGAGCTGGGGTGAGGAGCGCAGTAGTACAGTATCAGTATGGCACGTGCATGTGCTGCCACTGCCGCGGGATTAGCCGCCCGCAGGGAGCGGGCGTTGCGAACCGTGCAGCTAGCTCGCTGCGGCGAGTTCCTTAACTTTCTTGGTTAGACGCGATTTGTGTCTGGCGGCTTTGTTTTTATGCAAAATGCCTTTGGTGACCATTTTGTCGATCATGGGCACAGCGTCGGTAAGTGCTGCACCAGCAGCTGTGGCGTCCTTGGCTTGTACCGCACCCAGCACTCGCTTGATATAGGTACGGACCATGGAGCGTTGACTTGCGTTAAGTGCACGGCGCTTTTCAGCTTGTCTAGCGCGCTTTCGTGCTTGAGGACTGTTAGCCAAGGAAGTCTCCTAATCGGGAAAAAATCGAGGCGGGAATATGCCGTCTGAGTGGGTAGATGTCAACCGAGATTGCACCTACCGGTGAATTCCGCACCGACTCTGAGTGGGCGTGAAGATTAAATTGGGGAGACCGATCTGAACCAGGAACTCGAAGACAAGCAAGAGCCGAAACAGAATCTGGCGAGGCAAGGCGGGGTGGTTGCCGCTATGACGCTGCTCTCGCGCATTAGCGGCCTTATTCGTGACATCGCGCTGGCCTATCTTTTTGGCGCCTCTGTGGTTGCGGATCTATTTTTCATTGCATTTCGAGTTCCGAATGTATTCCGCAGGCTATTCGCCGAAGGAGCGTTTAGTCAGGCCTTTGTGCCGGTGTTAATGGATTATCGTCATCGCGGCCCAGTCGAGTTGAAATTATTCCTGGCACATCTGTCGACAAAGTTTGTCGGCATCCTGTCGGTGGTGGTGGTACTAGGAGTAGTGTTCTCTGCCGCCCTTGCGGGCCTGTTTGCCCCGGGGTTGCTGGATAGTCCTAACGAGTTTGCTCTGGTAACCGAGCTGCTGCGCATAACCTTTCCCTACCTCGGGTTTATCTCTTTAACCGCCTACGCCGGGGCGTTATTTAATGCCCACGGTTACTTCGCTTTGCCAGCGATCACTCCAGTAATGCTCAATTTGTGTTTGATAGTAGCCGCAGGGATCGCATTGGCCGGAGTGTTTGAGGCTCAGCCGGTAATCATCGTCGCTTGGGGCGTGATGGCTGCCGGTATTGTGCAAATGACGATGCAGTTGCCGCTATTGGCCAAACTCGATCTGATGCCCGCTCCCCGCATAGGTCATCACGAAGGGCTTGCGCAGGTGCGCTCTTTGCTGATCCCCGCTTTGCTCGCCAATTCGGTCGGCCAGATTAATACGCTGATTAACACGATTTTGGCCTCTACGTTGATTGCGGGAAGTATCTCCTGGCTGTATTACGCCGACCGACTATTGGAGCTACCCATAGGCTTGGTGGCGGTGGCGTTAGGTACAGTTTTGCTGCCACATCTTTCAGCTATGGTAGTTCAGGGCAACCCCCAACGTTTTCAGCGCACACTGAACTGGGGTATAACCCTTGGGGTAGGTTTGGGCTTGCCAGCTGCAGTGGCGCTGTATCTGTTGGCTGAACCATTGTTGGCGGTAATCTACTTGTCGTTGCCAGGCTCTGCCATGACCGTTGCGGACATCCAGATGGCTGGTGCTGCACTGCAGCTGTTTGCGATCGCATTGCCCGGCTTTGTTTTGGTCAAGATTTTTTCCCCTGCGTTCTTCGCTAACAAAGATTCTAAGACGCCGTTGCGATGTGCGGTGTTGTCACTGGTGGCGAATTTGCTAGTGGGGTTAAGCACTTACCAATGGCTGGGCCATGTTGGCCTGGCTTTGGCAACCGCCGTCTCGGCCTGGGTTCAGGCATTCGCTCTTTACGCCTATTTAGTTACTCGCAAGCTGGCTGGGTTTGATAAAGACCTCGGTGTAAATCTGCTGCGGGTTATTTCCGCAAGCCTAGTAATGGCCATCCTTATCACCGTGTTTAGTGCAGATTCAAGCGCTTGGTTAGCGATGGCAACACCGCTTCGAATGGCAATGGTGGCCGCAATCTGTATGGGTGGGTTGCTGGTATACCTTGGGACTCTGTTGCTATTAGGTCTGCGGCCTAGCTTTTTGCAGCTCTCTAATCGAGATTAGGCTAGCGAAGTAGAATGGCTGGCCTTTGTTTCCCCAAACTCGGCTCCCGCTAGCAAGACCGAAGGCTTATACTGCTGAGATGGAAATTATTACCGGTCTACACAACTTACGCCCAAAGCATCACGGCTGTGTGCTAACCATTGGCAATTTTGATGGCGTGCATCGGGGTCATCAGCGAGTAATAGAAGCATTGTGTAAGCGCGGCCGAGAGCACAACTTACCTAGCATGCTTATGACCTTCGAGCCCCAGCCAAGGGAATACTTTGCTGGATCCAAGCTGCCGGCTCGGTTGACCCGCTTTCGCGAGAAGGTGTACTTACTCGAAAGGACGGGTCTCGATAGATTGTTATGCCTTCCCTTTAATGAGGCTACAGCGAGTATTCCGGCCGAGTGGTTTGTGCGAGATTTCATGTCGGATCTGGTCGGAGCTAAGCACGTGGTGGTAGGCGACGACTTTCGTTTTGGCCGCGGCCGCGAGGGAGACTTCGCTATGCTCAGCGCCGCTGGCAAAGAGTTGGGCCAAGAGGCGGGTTATGAGGTAAGCGCTATGTCGACCCTTGTCGAGGGCCACGAGCGTATTAGTAGCACACTAGTGCGCTCAACCCTGGCTGCTGGCGACTTCCTTACTGCCGCGCAGCTGCTGGGACATGAGTATTTTATCATGGGGCGAGTGGTTTACGGCAGGCAGCTCGGTCGTCAGCTCAATGTTCCCACCGCCAATATTCGTCTTCAGCGTTATCAAGCGGCGCTAGAGGGCGTTTACTGTGTCACGGTAGCCGGGGTTGGAGACGATAGTTACACCGGGATTGCCAACATTGGAGTGCGGCCAACGGTGGACGGTAAAGAGCCGTTATTAGAAGTTCACTTGTTCGACTATAGCGGTGATTTATACGGCGACCTGATTAAGGTGACGTTTAAACAAAAGCTGCGAGATGAACAGACGTTCGCCTCTATCGATGAACTAAAGACGCAAATTCAGCTAGACATAGGCAAAGCGCGCAACTGGTTTGCCGAACATATCGATGCACTTTCCGCCTCTGGTAATGACTCGGTTGCCAGTAATGACAATGGATAAGCTTGAGTCAGACACGAACCTAGTAGCTGCGGCGACGCGGCTAGGCTGGCTAGCTCTGGCGGCGCTGATATTCTGCTTCGATCAAGGAACGAAATGGTTGGTAGTCGACCAAATGGCTTACGGTGCGCGAATAGCAGTACTACCTTTTTTTGACTGGGTACGCTGGCACAATACTGGCGCAGCTTTTTCGTTTCTCGCCGATGCTGGCGGTTGGCAACGATGGTTTTTTGTTGTCTTGGGCGTTGGGTTTTCACTTTACGTGATGCGCGGACTTTGGCGCCTGCTGCAGTCCGAGGCCTGGATGGGGCTGGTTTATGCTCTGATTCTTGGAGGGGCCCTGGGCAATTTATATGACCGCGCAATAGACGGCTACGTAGTCGATTTTATCCTTCTGTATTATCAAGATTACTATTTTCCGGCCTTTAATATTGCTGATTCGGCGTTATTTTGCGGTGTGGTTCTGTGGCTCGCGCTGATGTTCGTTGAGGATCGTAAAGCGCGTAACAAAGTCGATACGCCGTCAGATTCCTGATCTGCCTTTTAGTGTGATCAGGCACGCTTTTGCGTCCACTGTTAGACACTAATGGTTTTTCACGTTTTTTATTCGCCGCGCTCGCTAGGGTAACTCGTTAAGTTTTATCTGAGAGGTTTGTATGTCCGACGTGATAGCACGCGAGTCATCACAGCAAAAAATCCAGCAGGGCTCGTTGGTGTCGCTACACTTCTCGCTGCATTTAAGTGGTGGAGAAGAAATAGACACCACCCGACGTGGTCAACCGGCGGCTTTGGCGATTGGCGATGGCAACTTGCTGCCTGGGTTTGAAAATGCGCTGCTCGGTTTGCAGGCTGGCGACGATATGCAGGTTGTGGTGCCTGCCAAGGATGCATTTGGGGAACACAACGAAGCGAATGTGCGATTGCTGGCTCGCGAGCAGTTCGCCGAGTTGGATCAAGCTAATGAGTTAGAGCCGGGTCTGATAATTTCCTTTCAAGCAGCGGATGGTGAGTTGCCTGGGGTAGTGCAAAACGTCTACGCGGAAACCGTGAAAATCGACTTCAACCATCCGCTCAGCGGTAAAGATATCTTGTTTGATGTTTCTATTTTGTCGGTGACCGAAGCCGACGCAGTTGACCCGGGCTAGCTTGCACAAATGGGTGGCGCGCGCAGGAATAACTGGATGATTAGCACTCTTGGGCTGGTGCGGCGCTGGGCTCGTGTGACGGTAAGCTTGCCTCACTGGCGAAAATGCGCCCGGCGCTGTTGATAGTAATTTCTCTACTATGAGCGCTAACGGTGCTGCAGATGTTAAAACGGCCATTTTGCCAGTCAGTAAGGCCCTGGGCGGTAAAGCGCAGATAGCTACGGTTGCGAAACGCTTTCCAGCGGATACGAATTGTCTGCTCAAGAGCGGACCCGGTACCGATGATGAACTCGTCGTCAGTAAATAAAAGATCGCCGTTGACGTCTGCGAAGGCGACTGTCCCCAAATGCCAAGTATCACGAGGGCCACAAATCAACGTGGGACTGGCTTGGTTGACGTTGCTGCGGAAACTGGGATCCAGGGGGCAGATGATCACTGGAGAATGAAGTATCAGCGCGCTGGTTCGCGCGTTGCGGATTATTGCCACTAAGTTGTCCGTTGCTTTATCCACCGCAGATCCCTCAGTGACCGATAAATAGCCAGACAGTGCGTATCCTCCCAAGGTGACCATAATGCATAGCGTAACCGTGAGCTCGATTAAGGAATGCCCTCGGCACTTTTGTCTAATCAAGCCCACGGGAAAAGCTGCGTTGACCGTTAAACGTTCAAGGGAAGGTTTGCAGGCAGTGCTCTTGATAGGCGCATAAGACATCTGCACAGCATATGTGCGTGCGCGGATGACGTAACAGCGCATGTCGTTATAAGTTGTAAGCGATACGCGATGAATAATTGCCAGAGCACTAGAGCACTAGAGCACTAGAGCACTAGTGCTGTCGGTCTGTCACATTCCCCACGCCTTTATTGGTCCCGTTGACTACCAACGGATTAACCGACAAATGGCAGCCAATTGAACCAACCGCGCTTTTTTTTGCTGGTTGAATCTTGGCTTGGCGCGCCCGGGTTAGATGTGCGGGTCGCGTCAGGGGCATCCTCAGACGGCTGCACAATGGTGAGCGGTGGCGGCACCTCAGGCCGATCAAGCAGACCAAGCGTCATAATGTTGGTCCAGGATCGATCCCGGTCGCGAATCCTCTCTTTTAGGACCAGATTGCCGTCCTCATCAAAGGCAGAGTAGTCGGGATGGTTAAGAGCTAGCACTCGCAGCGCGTTATTTGCCTGCTCGGTGAGGCCTAACTTCCAGCTTGCTTCGATCAAAACGGCCATAGCGTCAGCTCGGTATTTGCTCGCTGGATAATTTTCGATGATATAGCGGGCACGGTTTGACGCCGCAACCAGCCCCCCTCTTCGCAGGTAGTAGTCAGCCACGAAAAGTTCGTGTTGGGCCAGTGTGTCGCGAAGGAAAATCATTCGTTGTCGTGCGTCTGTAGAGTACTGACTCTCAGGAAAGGTGTTCAGCAATAGGCTAAAGTCGCGAAAAGACTCTAGTACTGGGGCCATGTCTCGGCTGCCCAGCTCTGCGGAAAACAGACGATCAAAGATTCCCTGACGGATTTGGTAGGCGGATAAGGCACGTAGATAGAAAGCGTAGTCAACGTTGGGATGATTTGGGTGTAGTCGGATAAAACGATCTGCGCCCCCGCGAGCGCCGTCAAAGTCTGAGGTCATGTGGCGTGCATAGATCAGCTCTAGCTGCGCCTGCTCGGCAAAACGGCCAAAAGGAAAGCGTGCCTCGAGCAGCTCAAGTTGTTCAATAGCTAACGCATAGTTAGAACTGCGCAAGCCGCGTTGTGCCTGGGCGTAGACTTTCTGCTCTGTAGTATCGATGGCCTCGACATCTACGTCATTGCTATCGTCGTCGCCGGCAAAAAGTGAACCGATAATTGGAATATTGCTGCAACCCCCGACCATCAGAGCGAATATCGCCACTAGGCTCCATAGCCTCAATGACTGTGTGCGGCTATTTACAAAGGAATGTGGCTGGGGTTGCGACAAAGTCGTGTCCTCGATTAATCGGCTCGGGTTTCGAGCACGTCAAAAAGTAGCGCTATTCTTACCAAATTCGGTAGGGTTGCAACCGCTATGGATTCTAACAGTCAAACATTACACCAACGCGAGGCGCTAATTCCCTTTGAGCACGCCGGATTACGCGTGGATAAAGTTGCTGCCTTGCTATTCGAGGGGTTTTCTCGAGCCGAACTTAGTCGCTGGATCGACCAGGGAGAGCTAACAGTAGATGGCCATGTGGTGAAGCCAAAACTCAAAGTGTTTGGCGGTGAACTGCTGGTTCTTAATGCAACCCGTAATCAGCGCGAGTTGTGGCAGGAACCGCAGAGCATGCGGCTGGATATTCTTTATGAAGACGAAGAAATCCTGTTGTTGAACAAAGCGCCCGGTTTGGTGGTGCATCCTGGCGCGGGTAACCCGGCGGGCACCTTAGTTAATGGTTTGCTCGCCCATCGTCCTGGGTTGTCGCATGTGCCCAGAGCTGGAGTGGTGCATCGGCTAGACAAAGATACCAGCGGCATAATGGTAGTCGCTGGCACCACTCAGTCTTATCAGGCTCTAGTGACCGCGATCGCACAACGTGAAGTCGAGCGGCGCTACATTGGTGTATGCGAGGGCGTGATGGTGGCCGGACAAGATGTGGAGCGACCTGTTGGGCGTGATCCTAGGATGCGCACAAGGCAGGCTGTGCGTGACGACGGCAAACCCGCGTTAACCATGATCCGTGTGCGAGAGCGGTTTCGCGCTCACAGTCTGATTGATGCCAAGCTAGGTAGTGGCCGCACCCATCAAATTCGCGTGCACATGCAAAGCATAGGCTATCCATTGGTGGGTGATGGACTGTATGGCTGGCGGCGTAAGTTACCTCGGGGTGCTGATGCTGCAACGGTTTCTGTGATCCAGGGATTTTCGCGTCAAGCGCTGCATGCTGCGAAGCTGCAGTTTGCCCATCCGGGTACCAGCAAAATTGTCAACTACAGTGCTCCCGTCCCAGAGGATATGAGTTACCTGATCGACGCGCTGCACGATGATGCGGCTGGACTGAGCAGTTGAGATGAAAGCGCCCGACCCTGCAAGTTGGTTTGCGGCGCAATGGTCAGAGCCAACTCCAGGAGTTATTGCGGGCACATCCACCCGGTGGGCAGGGGCAAGCGGTGGAGTGTTCGGTGACAATAATCTGAGTCTGACCGTGGGCGATTGTGATGAGGTAGTGGTAGCTAATCGACAAAAACTTGCCGAAGGCTTGCAGGCTCAGGTCCCCGCGCCAAAAAAAGCAGAGCTGCCAGCTCTGCAATGGCTGGAGCAGGTACATGGCAACCGCTGCATTTATGCAGATCAGAGTTCCCTGGGCATGACGCCACAAGCTGACGCGATGTGGACCGATCAAGTGGGTTTGGCGCTAGCGATTCAAACCGCCGATTGCGTGCCCATACTGATCTGCGATCTGGCCGGTGCGCGTATTGGCGCCGCGCATGCTGGGTGGCGTGGGTTATTAGGCAATGTAATAGGTGAGCTTGTGTCGGCTATGGGTGTCGACCCGACTCAGTGTCTGGCTTGGATCGGCCCTTGCATTGGTCCAGAGGTTTTCGAAGTTGGCTCCGATGTATGGCAGCCGGTGCAGGCACTATGCTCGCAAGCTGTTTTTCCTCACCCTGATCAGAACAATAAACGCATGGTGGATCTCACTGTTTTGGCTGCATGGCAATTAACCAAGCTTGGGCTGAATAAGATTGGCGCGGCTCGTACGTGTACCTACCTTAACGATGACTTTTACTCCCATCGGCAAGCCTCAGTAATGCGACCAGAAAAACCATTTACTGGGCGCATGGCCTCTGTGATTTGTCGTTTTTTTTAGCTGAATAACGCAGGAGTATCGTTGGAGCGGGGCTCCAGCGGGGCTAATGAGGGTCTTACCAAGACGTTTCCTACCAAGCTTACTTTAGGTTGGTTCTGGCCTATTCATTGACATGTCGCGAGCGAATCACAAGAATACGCGCCTCGCAAAAAGGCAACGCCGCGACAGCATTCACTGAGCCCCTAAAATCAAGGGCTTACGTGCCGCGGCGGCGTAACTAAGGATGCGCATCGACAAGATGGCAATGGTCGTAGACAAATGTCTCGGTCAGGGTCAGGTTCAATATCAGAGGATCAAAACATGACCGAAATGCTGTCCGGTGGCGACATGCTAATTCGCGCTCTCCAGGATGAAGGTGTTGAGTACATCTTCGGTTATCCAGGTGGCTCGGCCCTGCATATTTATGACGCGATATTTCGGCAGCAAAAAATTGAACATGTATTAGTGCGACACGAGCAGGCCGCCACGCATATGGCCGACGGCTATAGTCGTTCCACGGGGCGGACTGGTGTAGTGCTGGTCACCTCGGGTCCTGGCGCTACCAATGCCATAACTGGTATTGCCACAGCGTACATGGACAGCATTCCTATGATCGTGATTTCTGGCCAGGTACCATCGGATCTGATTGGCACAGATGCCTTTCAGGAAACCGATATGGTTGGTATTTCAAGACCAGTGGTTAAGCATAGCTTTATGGTCCGCAACCCAGCAGAAATTCCTGGCGTAGTGAAGAAAGCCTTCCACATTGCTACCACTGGCCGTCCTGGTCCGGTAGTTATTGATGTTCCCAAGGACACCACTGATCCCAGTACTACTTATCCATATGAATACCCCGATGAAGTGGTCTTGAGGTCTTATCGTCCGCCTATGGCTGGCGATCAAGCCCACATAGACGAAGCTGTGCAGGCGATGCTCGAGGCAAAGCGCCCTGTGTTCTACGTGGGTGGCGGAATCATTCAGGCTGATGCAGAGACGACCCTTGGGTCCTTGGTGCGGGCCGTCGGCGCTCCCGTTGCCTCTACTTTGATGGGCTTGGGGGCGTTCCCTGGCACCGATAGACAGAGCTTGGGTATGCTCGGCATGCATGGCACCTATGAAGCCAACATGGCCATGGATGAAACCGATTTGGTGATCGCTCTGGGTGCGCGTTTTGATGACCGAGTGACTAACAATCCTGAAAAGTTTTGCCAACGGGCGAAAATTATTCATTTGGACATTGATCCGGCATCTATCGACAAGATTATTCGCTCACACATTTCTATTTTAGGTGATGCGGGCTGGGCATTAGAGGCGTTGTGGTCGACCTATCAAAGTCTTGCCGCCAAGCGCTCAGAAAAAGAGGTTGAAGAACACAAGGTGGCGCTCGAGCATTGGTGGGAGAGCATTGAGCAATGGCGCCAGGCGCATGGACTGAATCACCATATGCAGGCGACGTCGGGCAAAGCCATCCTGCCTCAGCTGGCTGTGCAAACGCTTTATCGAGTAACTAATGGCGACGCATTTGTTTCTTCCGATGTTGGTCAGCACCAAATGTTTGCTGCGCAGTATTACCATTTTGATCTGCCTCGACGATGGATCAACTCTGGTGGGTTAGGCACCATGGGCTTTGGTCTGCCATCAGCCATGGGCGTGCAGATGGGTAACCCCGATGCGGTGGTTGCCTGTGTCACAGGGGAGGGCTCATTTATGATGAATATGCAGGAGCTATCTACCTGCCTGCAATATGCCCTGCCAATCAAAATTATAAACTTGAATAACCAAGCCTTAGGCATGGTTAAGCAGTGGCAGGACATGCAGTACGGCGGGCGTCACTCCCAGAGCACCTACAGTGACTCGCTACCAGACTTTAAGGCGCTCGTTGAGTCCTTCGGTCATGTGGGCATCCGCATCAGCGAGGCGGATGAATTAGAAGCAGGTATGCAGTTGGCATTTGCAGAGGAAAATAAGAACCGTTTGGTGTTTGTCGACGTCTGGGTCGATCCGCATGAGCATGTGTATCCAATGGCAATTAAGGGCGGCGCTATGCGCGATATGATCCTCAGTAAGAGCCAATAAGGAGCATCAGCATGCGAAGAATTTTAGCGGTTTTGCTCGAAAATGAAGCTGGAGCGTTGTCTCGAGTTGTAGGGCTATTTGCGCAACGTAATTACAATATCGAGTCCTTAACAGTGGCTCCAACCGAAGACAGCACGCTGTCTCGCTTAACACTCACCACTACGGCTGACGCCAACAAAATTAGCCAGATCATTAAGCAGGTGGACAAACTTGTCGAGGTGGTTCAGGTGATTGATCTGGGCCAGGTCGACCATGTAGAGCGTGAGTTGTTACTAGTGAAGGTTCGCGCTCAAGGTGATGCAAGGCAGGAAATAAAGCGCTCGGCGGATATTTTCCGTGGCCAGATCATCGATGTTTCGGCGAATACCTATACGATTCAATTAGTCGGCCCTGGGGACAAGCTTGATGCTTTCGTTAGCGCCATTGCCGACAGTGGTGTAGATGCCACTATTTTGGAAGTTGTCCGATCCGGTGCCTCAGGTATTGCCCGAGGTGGTTACGTGTTAGGCGTCTAGGCGAACTACACAAAATTAAATCAAAGAACACAGGAAGCAAAACCATGCAGGTGTATTACGACAAAGACGCAGACCTCTCCATAATTCAAGGGATGAAGGTAGTGATTGTGGGCTATGGCTCTCAAGGCCATGCGCATGCCAATAATCTTCGCGACTCTGGTGTTGCTGAGGTAGTAGTAGGTTTGCGCAAGGGCTCTGGCTCTTGGGTGAAAGCTGAGAACGCTGGATTTGTGGTAGCAGAGGTAGTCGATGCAGTACAGGGCGCTGACCTGGTTATGGTGCTCGTGCCCGATGAACTTCAAGCAGCCCTATATCGCGATGAAATTGAACCCAACTTGAAAGAAAACGCGGCAATTGCTTTCGCGCACGGATTTAACGTCCACTTCGAACTGATTCAAGCTCGGGCAGACGTAGACGTCATTATGATCGCGCCCAAGGGACCCGGACATACTGTGCGATCTACCTATACCCAAGGTGGTGGTGTGCCAAGCCTGATAGCCATCGCGCAAGACGCCACTGGTCAAGCGAAGAATTTGGCCCTGTCCTATGCGTCAGCAAATGGCGGTGGTCGTGCGGGGATCATCGAAACGACCTTTAGGGAAGAGACTGAAACAGATCTGTTTGGCGAACAAGCGGTGCTCTGTGGAGGTGCTGCGGCACTGGTTCAAGCAGGTTTCGAAACCCTGGTGGAAGCTGGATACGCTCCAGAGATGGCCTATTTCGAATGCTTGCACGAGCTTAAGCTGATTGTTGACCTGTTCTACGAAGGTGGCATCGCCAACATGTGGTACTCAGTATCAAATACTGCCGAGTACGGCGGCTTGACCCGCGGGCCTCGTGTGGTCACTGAGGAAACCAAGATCGAGATGAAGCGTATTTTGCAAGAGATTCAAACGGGCAACTTTGCCAAAGAGTTTGTTCTTGAAGATAAGTCAGGCGCTGCAAGTATCAAGGCCATGCGGCGGATCACGTCTGAGCATCCCATAGAAGAAGTGGGTGAAAAGCTGCGCGGCATGATGCCTTGGATCCAAGAAAATCGTTTGGTTAATAAAGAAATTAACTAGCGATCATGACCTTGCCGGCTCCGACATCTTGGGGCTGGCGATTATTCTCTGATCCACTCTTGGGTGCCCTGTCGTAATCCGGCGACAACCGACCACTCGGTGGACTGTTTTTTTGAGTATCCAAACATTGCATACTGCTTGGCAGGGCAGCGTTGGCTTTTGCTTGGTGACTCCAGCACAATGCCAGCGCGATTGGCGCTTAGTCAGAGTTGGGTGCCAAGCTATTAGAAGCAGACACCGATCAGCCACGTTAGTTAAATTGGTCAAGTCAGAAGCAGATATGGACAAAAAGGATAGACCGTTTCTCCGTGTTATTCGGGGCGTGAGCAAAAAGAAGTCGAAGATGGCTGAAAATGCAGACCAGCTAGCGACCCACGGACCCGATCTGCTAAAGCAAGATCAATTGCAATCAGAGCAACCAACCTCAGAGCAAGCCAACGTCGATAAATCAACAGATACAAAGTCCCAGGCAAGTGCTGCCGATGCTCATGCAACGCCGAAGAGAGGCATTTTTCTTCTCCCCAATCTAATTACCACAGGTGCGCTCTTTGCTGGCTTTTACGCCATTGTCTCCACCATGACTGGCCAGGTATTACCCGCTTGCGTTGCCATTTTTATCGCTATGCTGCTAGATGGCATGGACGGTCGCGTTGCCAGAGTCACAGGCACTGAAAGCGAGTTCGGCGCCCAGTACGACAGTTTATCCGACCTGGTCGCGTTTGGAGTGGCCCCTGCCTTGGTGGCATTTTCGTGGGGGCTGTCGGTGCTCGGACAGCTTGGATGGGTCGCAGCATTCGTCTTTATGGCATGCGCGGCCTTACGCCTGGCGCGCTTTAATACTGAACCTGAACAAGAAAATTTCGTTGGTCTAGCAAGCCCAGCCGCTGCGGGGCTGGTTGTGTTTGGTGTCTGGACCTGCATGACACAAGGCTATGTTACACCGCCGATTTGGCTGGCTATTTGCTTAGCCTTGGGTACTGCTGGAGCGGGCCTGCTCATGGTGTCTAACTATGTGTATTTCTCGCCTAAGAAGATGCATCTGCGCGAGCGAATACCTTTCGTATCCATGGTACTAATCGCTATAGGTTTTGCTGTGGTAATGGTGGATCCGCCGTTGGTGCTACTGAGCATCGGAGTTCTCTACGCTGTTTCTGGTCCGATTCAGCACTGGTTTCGGTCTAACTAGGTCCTGAGTTGCGAAGCTGCGGTCCTGGCCAGCGTAAAAACCAGCAAGACGAAAGTACGGCCGAGCTTACAAAATCGAGAAGTTCGATCAAAGCGCAAAGTCGACAATCTAATTCTTTGCAGCGTCTCTCAAGTGAGAGCATTGCAATCTGCACATTATGAGTAGCAGGGCCACTACTGGCCGCCCCCCACATAGAGTTGAAAGAGGTGCACCATGCTGATCCGATCTGATAAGCCGATTGCTGGTTCTGAGATTACCCCGGAGGATATTTATCTAGATAGACGCCGTTTTATTGGGCAGAGCACGGCTCTCGTCGGAGGCCTGGCGTTGGCGGGTCGAGCGCAAGGCTCGCTGCAAGCTAACGACAAGATAACGCCGGAAGAAATTGCCACCAGCTTTAATAACTTCTATGAATTCGGAACAGATAAAAGTGATCCCGCCCGCCATGCTCACGAGCTAACCACGGACCCGTGGACGGTGACGGTGTCAGGTGCTGCTGAAAAAACCGGTCAGTTTGCATTTGAGGATGTGATTAAGGGTCTAACACCGGAAGAGCGTATTTATCGTTTTCGGTGTGTTGAAGCATGGTCAATGGTTGTGCCCTGGATGGGTATCCCGCTCGCCGACATTCTCAAGCAGTTTCAGCCCACCGGTGACGCGAAGTTTGTCGAATTCAAAACTCTATATCGGCCCGAGGAAATGGCAGGGCAACGTGGTTTTTTCTCCAGTATCGACTGGCCGTATGTAGAAGGGTTGCGCATGGATGAGGCTATGCACCCTTTAACGATTATGGCTGTTGGTATGTATGGTAAAGCCCTGCCGAACCAAAATGGGGCCCCTTGGCGATTGATAGTGCCTTGGAAATATGGCTTTAAGAGCATCAAGTCTATTGTCAGCATTCGGTTTAGTGAGCGCGAGCCCGTAAACACCTGGCAGCAGCTGCAAGCCAGCGAATATGGGTTTTATGCCAATGTGAATCCTAAGGTATCCCACCCGCGTTGGAGCCAGGCGTCAGAGCGCAGATTGCCCAGCACCCTGCTTTCTCCCAATCGTCGTCCAACACTTCCGTTTAATGGCTATGCAGAAGAAGTGGCAGGCCTTTATGCGGGCATGGACCTCACGCGGTTCTATTAGGCTCTTTGGGGTCAAGCGTGATATCGGTTTTGTTATTGATAGCTGGAAGAAACTAGCGTGCTTGCAATGGGGCTGCTTAGGGGTAATGCATGGGTTAAGCCTGCGCTCGCGTTGGCGCTCAGTGCGCCCGGCGTGTGGCTTGCTTACCTCATTTTTCTAGAACTCAAAATACCTACTTCCGGCCTTGGGCCTGACCCCGTAGAAGGTTTGCTGCACTATTTAGGGGAGTGGTCGATGATAACGCTGCTCCTAGCGTTTTCGGTGACGCCGGCGCGGCGACGATTAGGGCTTAGTGGGCTGGGACGCTGCCGGCGTATGGCAGGGTTGTTTGCTTTCAGCTATGTGCTAGTGCACCTGCTGACATATGCCGTTTTGTATTTGCAACTTAGCGGTGCGCTATTGCTCGAAGATATTATTGAGCGTCCCTATATTACAGCAGGTATGGCCGCCTTCGCGGGTTTGCTGGTAATGGCGGCGACATCAACGCGCGCTGCGCGGCGACGCTTGGGGAGCTATTGGCGGCAACTGCATCGGGCGATTTTTTTTGTGGTGCCGCTAGCTCTGCTGCATTTATTTTGGCTGCGCAAAGATGGTTATGGGGACGCCTTCGTTTACAGCTTATGGTTTTGTTTGGCCGCAATAGAACGGATCGCACATCAGTTTTTCGGTGCCCGCCCAGCAGCTGTCCGCGCGGGGTAACGGCTCCCTGATGAGTTCAACTATGGAAAAAACCACTGATGTACGGTCGCTAAGCGCCTCTCTGGTCAAGAATTAGCGTAAGATGACAAGGCTTGGGTTAGGAGCAAATAGGTGGTCAATCCGACTAACGTGAACAACGTAACCAGCGTCAAGGCGCCTAGAACAGTAATGCCATTGTCGAAGCGCGCGACGCGAATGCTCGCTGACATGGGCATTGATCTCTGGGCTAGTCGATCGGCCGGATTGGTGCGTCAGGAAGCGCCTTATTCGGTGGATGTAAGCTTGGCGAATAAGGCCGATAGACGCGCAAGCGACAGACCTCCCGAGAATTTATCCAAGCCTACGCAATCATTGTCTGTTGGTACCGCAAGCGCGCGCGTCGGCTCAGCGGTAGCAGAGCCAGACGTTTCGGCACATGCCACAGTAGATCTTAATGACGGCGATAAGATCGAGCCCATACACTTCTATTACGTCTATGCCCCGCACATCCTTTGTATAAGTCATGAACCACCGTCTCAGGTGGTTATGCGATTTTTACCGGATTTGGCGGCTGTGTTAGGTGACGCCGCGCAAACTGATAGTTCGCCAGAGATGAAAGTTCGCGAATTTCAATGGCCTTTGATTGAAACTACGGGCAACCCCAAACGGGCGTTGAATGCGTTTATCGAAAAGTATTCAGCCCATCGCCCAAGTACGCTATGTCTGATTGAAGACGCGGCTATGGATGGATTATCACCATGGCTGGGCGATACAGTCGTGGCTTTGCAGAAGGTGACCAGTCTTAACGAACTGGCCACCCAGGCGAAGGCAAAAAAACAGCTTTGGCAAAGCATAGCTAAACTGCCAAAAGCACCAGTGTTGTCACCATCTTCAACCCTCTCGTAGAGAAGTCGTAATCACTGTTTTCTCTGCCTCGGACAAGGGGCGTCCTAGTTATCGCTCGATGCGGTTAGCCGACCTGGATGCGGTGCTGGAAATTGAGTCTGCAGGTTATCCGCAACCCTGGAGCAGGACGATTTTTCGTGACTGCTTGCAGTCACGGGATCGCGGTTATTCGTGTTGGGTGGTTGAGTGCGAAGACAAATTAGTCGGTTATGCCGTGGTTTCATTGCTCTTTGATCAAGCACAACTGCAAAATATTTGTATTGATCCCTCTTATCAATCCAACGGTCTGGGTTATTGGTTTTTGTTGGCGCTCTGCCGAGAGGCAAACGATGCTGGTGCGATACAAATAAGCTTAGAGGTCCGGGCTAGTAACGTCGCCGCTAAAGCTTTGTATGCTCGCGCCGGATTTACGCAGGCTGGTTGGCGAAAAGGCTATTACCCTAACGCGTTCAATGTTTCTGAGTTCGATGCTCGAGAGGATGCGTTGGTTTTGGTCTGCTCATTGCCGCTGCAACAGTTTGATTCAGCGACCTAGAGTCGCGTTGCTGTCTACGCCTGACCGCGAAGTTTTTGGTATGTCCTAGTTAGGTGCTGGTTCTTCTACGGGCCTGATAGCGATACACTGCACATTCGGTCAAATTGGTTGGGTTTGGTCGACCCCCTATTCTTTGCCTTTTTTGTGGTGCTTTCGCATGTCTGAATCAGCCCGTGCCCTTGAGATCGAAAAACGGCGCACATTTGCCATTATCTCTCATCCGGATGCGGGAAAAACTACGATGACAGAAAAGCTGTTGTTGTTTGGTGGTGCCATCAAGCTGGCAGGTACAGTGAAATCGAGAAAGTCTGACCGCCATGCCACTTCAGATTGGATGGCGATGGAGCAGGAGCGTGGCATCTCTGTAACGACTTCGGTGATGCAGTTCCCTTATGCGGGCCGGGTAGTAAATCTCTTAGATACCCCAGGCCATGAAGATTTTTCCGAGGATACCTACCGGACACTGACTGCGGTTGACTCCGCATTGATGGTCATTGATGGGGCCAAGGGAGTGGAGCCCCGAACGATTAAACTGATGGAGGTGTGTCGTCTTCGAGATACCCCGATCATTACTTTTATCAACAAATTGGATCGCGAAATCCGCGATCCCATCGAAGTGCTGGACGAAATTGAGGACATCCTGCAAATCCAATGCGCGCCAAGGAACTGGCCGATTGGTATGGGGCAGCATTTCAAAGGTATTTACGAGTTTGCTGACGATCGCATAGTTTGTTTTAGCAAAGGGCAGGGCCACCACGTGTACGCCTACGCTGAAATCCAGGGGCTTAGGAGCCCAGAGGCCAAGGAATTTCTAGGGTCCGAGTACGACGATTTTTGCGATGAAATCGAATTGGTTCAGGGAGCCACTTCCCAGTTCGACCAGGAAGACTTTGAGAACGCCACCACCTCACCAGTGTTCTTCGGCACTGCCTTAGGGAACTTCGGCGTTCATCAAATGCTGGATGGATTTGCGTCTGTCGCGCCTAGACCCCAGTCGCGCAAGACCCAAGCGCGAGAAGTGCAGCCTGATGAAGACCAGTTCAGCGGCTTTGTCTTCAAAATTCAGGCGAATATGGACCCGAAGCATCGAGATCGGATCGCCTTTTTGCGAGTTTGTTCGGGGGTATATCGACAGGGTATGAAGATGCGTCATCAACGTCTGGGCAAAGACATAAAGGTCGCCGATGC
>MDTB01165104.1_pt1 | contig 43599 bp, 39 predicted proteins | sample 811161 | NCBI WGS metagenome assembly MDTB01 (sample SAMN05326650, study PRJNA326480) | marine metagenome | isolation source: seawater | place: Mediterranean Sea | collected 2009 | reverse complement strand
TCCTGTTGCTGGCAGAATGCCGGGACATATGAATGTGCTTTTAGCTGAAGCAAATGTTTCCTATGATCTTCTTGCCGAGCCCGATGATGTAAATCCTACGATGGATACGGTTGATGTAGCAATAGTTATTGGTGCTAATGATGTTGTAAATCCATCTGCTACTGAGGAGCCTGGGAGTCCAATTTATGGCATGCCAATTCTTGAAGTTGCAAATGCAAAAACGGTTTTTGTTCTAAAAAGATCTATGTCTTCTGGATTTGCTGGAGTTCAAAATCCTTTATTCTTTAAGGAGAATACTCGAATGCTCTTTGGAGATGCAAAAGAATCAATAAGCGCAGTAGTTGCTGAATTTAAAGAATGATAAATAGATTCTTTTTTTTAGTATTTATTATCATTAATTTTAATTTTATAAAAGCAGATGTAACCATCAATTCAGATTCTGACGATCCAGTCTTAACTAACTTTACCGTTTCTCCAAGCTATGTTGATGTTACCGATGGGCCAGTTGATATTACTCTATCCATTGATGTTGAAGAAGCATCTGGACAGCTTACTACCTATTCGGCAATCATTGTTAGCTGTAATGGAAACGGCGGTGGACCATCTGCAAACTGGAGTTTAGTCTCGGGCGATGTTTATGATGGAACTTGGGAGGCAATTATAACCATTCCAGAGACTCAAGGAGATGACGATTTTCATCTTAGCTCTGGTTATTGGGAAGACAAATGGGGCAACAGAACCTCTCTTTTTCAAGCGAATGATTGCGGATCTGATAATGGTGGCGTTACGGTTGTAAATAACCATCCTCCAAAGATAAGGTCTTCATCATTTAATGTTAATGAAAACACAACTAGGATTGGGAAATTAAGGGTTAATGATAAAGACGATGATAATCTCACTTACGCAGTTTCTGGAGCTAGCTCAATAACTATCAATAGTACAACCGGATTACTAACTTTTAGGAAACGACCTAATTATGAGCAAAAATCGCAATATACATTTAAAGCCTATGTGAATGATGGCCAAGTGACGGTAAGTAAAAAGATTACCATCAATATTTTAGATGTTAATGAACCCCCAAGCCTAAACGAATCAAACTTAATCATAAATCAAGGACAAACACGAAAGGTTCAACTCACAGCATCTGATCCAGAGGGAGATAATATTCAATTCAAAAAAATCAATAGCGATGATGCTTCTTACTTTACGGTTTCAAAAACTGGCGTCTTAAAATTCCGTGAGATACCAAACTTTGATAAGAGAACGGTATTTAATATTTCTGTCGAACTCGATGATGGAGAATTAACAGCTTCAGAAAATCTAAAATTAACTCTTCGAACTCAGTATTTTGTTCAAAAAGGTCAGACCCTAATTGACCCTGTTTCAGCAGCAGGCGGCTGGTTTGGTTACGTTTTGGCAGCTTCTAGGAATGGAAATAAAATGTTTGTTCAGGGTTCAGCACCTGATTATGCTGGAGTTATCAGAGAGTACAATTATATTGATGGCAATTGGGTAAATACCAGTAATATTGGAGATAATAATGGCTATACATATAGAGATTTGGGTTATAGCCATTTTTTTATAAACAATGCCGCTAATAAAGTTTTTTATCTAGAATGCCTTACAAAAGACAATTATGCCTGCAACTTGCCTGATCAATCTAATGGTGTCGAGTTAAATTTTAGTGAATATAATTCGATCAACGGGAGATGGCAAAATAATGGATCACCAATAAAAATGAAGACCAAAGATAATTTCATTGGTGTAGATAAAAGAGGAAGATATATAGCTTTAAGAGAAGATATAGTCCTAAGCAGCTCTTCAACTAATTATCCAGAGTGTGTAAATATCAAAGTTAAAAGATATAAACAGAAAAGCAATAAGGATTGGAAGAAATTTAAGAAGGCTTTCGTGCAAAATAATATAGATTTAACTCAATCTGCAAAACCTGTAATAAAATTTTCAGAAGGAGGCGAAAGATTATTATTTTATAATCAATACAGGTGCAGTGCGGAGGGAACTGCGAGATACTTACAAGACAACTCTATAAAGGTTTTTGAGTATGACGATAATGGATGGGTCAAGCAAGGCAATACTATTAAGTTAGAACAAATTTTTGACGATGCAGAAATACCATCAGGTTGGTATCAACCAATCATAAAAATCAATGCTGATCTCACAAAGATAGCGATCGCCTATTCAACAAAGAGCATGTATGACAATAATGTATCTCATATTTATTTTTTTAATTTTGATGCCTCAAAAAATAAATGGATAAGAGATCAACAATATATAAAGTCGAGCTTCTCCTCTGGGACTGATACAACTGTTCATTTGGGGTATGATTTATTTGATATAAGTGATGATTTCAAGACTGTTATCGTAAAAGATAAAGGTTTTCAATACGGAGAAAACGAAGCACACCCACCGATGATAATTTACAAATATGAAGAGGGAAGGTGGAAGAAATTTGGTTATAAGATAACCGATGATTATATACATGACTCTGATGATTGGGGGGCAAGAGTTTTTGGAAAGGATGCTCAAAATACATTAACTGGCGATGGAAAGAAGTTTATTCTTCACAATTTATATCCTGAAACTGAATGGGGTAAATATGGATTTGTCAAAATGTTTGAGATTAAAGGAAATTAGAAATAGATAAATTGTAAGTAATATATAATTTATTCTTAAGCTGAATAATAACCAAGCCAATTAAAACTTAATAACAAGAAATTGGTTTAAAATTTAGTAATACGTATTAAATAAATTATAATTTTATGTATAGATTCTTTACATTAAGACTTAAATAGTAATTTTATGAAAATAATAGTTGTCAGCGGAGGTTTTGATCCGATACATTCAGGTCATATTGCATATTTTAAGTCTGCAAGAGAGTATGGTGACAAGTTGGTAGTCGCTTTGAATAGTGATGAGTGGCTTCAAAAAAAGAAAGGTAAAGCCTTTATGCCTTTTAATGAAAGAAAGATTATCATAGAGAATTTATCTTCTGTTGATGAAGTTATTCAATTTGAAGATGATCAGCTGGGTAGCTGCATCAATGGACTTGAAAAAGTTAAAAGCTTATATCCTGAGGATAAAATATTCTTTGCTAATGGTGGTGACAGAAATAAAGAAAACATTCCCGAAATGCAAGTTGATGGGATCGAGTTCCTTTTTAGTGTAGGTGGAGATGATAAGAAGAACTCATCAAGCTGGATACTAAAGAATTGGCAGTATTATAAGGAGGATAGGCTTTGGGGAACTTTCTACAATCTTTTTGAAGGAGAAGATGTAAAAGTTAAGGAGCTAATCGTTAGTCCTGGTGAAGGAATGAGCTTCCAAAAACACTTCAAAAGAAATGAGATTTGGCTAGTAAGTAAAGGAAAATGTGTTGTAAATTATAGCGATGATAGTCCCGAAAATAGACAAAGTATTGAGCTAAATAAATTTGATGATTATCATGTTCCAGTAGGGAAATGGCATCAAATTACTAATCCTTTCGATGAAATCTGCCATCTCATTGAAATCCAATATGGTGATGCATGTATTGAAGAAGATATCGAGAGAGTAGATTACTACAAAACTCAATAAAATAAGGTATTTCAGACCTTTTTCATGATAAAATATATGTATAAAATTTAAGTATTTTTTACTTTCTTTTTAACATTTAAAAACCCTTAATATGTCAGATTTTGCTAAAGAAATTCTTCCTATAAATATTGAGGATGAGCTAAAACAATCCTATTTAAGTTATGCTATGAGTGTAATTCATGGCAGAGCACTTCCAGATGTAAGAGATGGATTAAAACCCGTGCATAGAAGAATCCTTTATGCGATGCATGACTTAAAAAATAACTACAATAAACCATACAAGAAATCTGCAAGAGTTGTTGGCGATGTTATTGGAAAATATCACCCTCATGGTGACTCAGCAGCCTATGACGCTATAGTTAGGATGGCTCAAGACTTCTCAATGAGATATACCCTAATTGAGGGTCAAGGAAATTTTGGCTCCATTGATGGAGATCCTCCTGCAGCAATGAGATATACCGAAGTAAGAATGCAAAAGATTTCTGATGAAATTCTTGCAGATCTTGATAAGGAAACTGTTTCCTTTTCTGAAAACTATGATGGATCAGAGTCCATGCCAGATGTAATGCCAACAAAAATTCCTAATCTGCTAATAAATGGTTCGTCAGGAATAGCAGTTGGTATGGCTACAAATGTACCACCTCATAACATTACTGAGGTCATTAATGGCTCTTTAAAGTTGTTAGATAACCCTAACCTATCTATTGATCAGCTAATTGAGTCCATCAGCGGTCCTGATTTTCCTACAGGAGGAATTATTGATGGGAAGATGGGGATTTATGAAGCTTATAAAACAGGAAGAGGGATAATTTATGTTAGATCGAAGTCAAAAATTGAAGAGTCAAAAAATGGAAGAAAATCTTTAGTAATTTATGAAATACCTTTTATGGTAAATAAAGCTAGGACATTAGAAAAAATTGCTCAATTAGTAAAAGAGAAAAAGATTGAAGGCATCAGTGAGATAAGAGACGAAAGCGATAAAGATGGTTTAAGGATAGTTATTGATGTTAAAAAAGGTGAGTCAGTAGAGGTATTGGAAAATAATCTATTTTCTCAAACTCAGCTTGAGCAATCCTTTGGAATAAATTTTACTGTTCTAGTCAATGGGCAGCCAAAAGTTCTTAACTTAAAAGAAATACTTCAAGAATTCTTAAAACATAGAAAAGATGTCGTAATTAAAAGAACAAAATATGAATTAAGAAAAGCCACAGAGAGAGGACATATAGTTGAAGGTTTGATGGTTGCAATAGCAAATATTGATGAAGTAATTAAAATTATAAAGAAATCAAAAGATACAAAAGTTGCATCTCAAGAGCTCGTTAAAAAGAAATGGAAAGCTGGACCAGTTGAAGCAATCCTCAAAAAAGTTGGTAAGGATGCATGTAAGCCAAAAGGAGCTGCAAAAGGAATAGGTCTTAGTGGAAAATCATATAAACTCTCTAACGACCAAGCAAAAGCTATTTTAGAATTAAAACTTGGAAGATTAACCGGGCTTGAGCAGGACAACCTATCTAATGAATTTAATGCTCTTATTGAAAAAATAATATCTCTTCGAGAAATTATCGATGACAAAAACGTTCTGCAAAAACTTATTCAAAATGAACTTAATGAGATGCTGGAAACTTATGGAGACGAGAGAAGAACTGTTATAAATGACAGCAGGCAGGATATTTCTAATGAAGACCTAATTCCAGAAGAAACAAGAGTTCTAACAATTTCTCGAACTGGATATGCCAAAACTCAACCACTTGAGGAATATAGAGAGCAAAGAAGAGGCGGACAAGGAAAAGCAGCTGCTTCTGTAAAAGAGGAAGATGTTATCCAAAATTTATACGTACTCAGCAGTCACTCTCAAATGCTTTGTTTTACTACTAAGGGCAAAGTTTATTGGCTGAAGGTATATGAAGTTCCTGTTGCAAGCAGAACCTCTAAAGGAAGACCTCTCGTAAACATGCTTAACCTAGATGATGACGAAAAGGTAAGTGATATTCTTCCAGTGGATCAGTTTTCAGAAAATAAGTTTATTTTTATGGCAACGCGAAATGGGACAATGAAAAAAACTCAGTTAAGTTTATTTGCCAAAAAATATAAGTCCGGAATAAAAGCAATCAATCTTGATGCTGATGATGAGTTAATAGGATCAGCAATTACTGACGGTGATGATGAAATTCTTCTAGCTTCATCAGCGGGTAAATTAATTAGGTTTTCTGAAAAGAAGGTAAGGCCTATGGGAAGGACTGCCAGAGGCGTTAGAGGAATGAGAATTAAAAAAGACCAAAAAATTATTTCTTTAATGATTGCTAATAATGAAAAAGAAATTCTTTGTGTTTCAGAGAATGGATTTGGAAAAAGAACACCTGTTGATGATTTTCCTACCCATAACAGGGGTGGTCAGGGAGTTATTTCCATTAAAACCAGTGAAAGAAATGGACTTATGGTTGCTTCAACACTTGTAGATGACAATGATGGGATAATGCTTATTAGTGATAAAGGTACAATGATTAGAACATCAGCAAAGCAAATACCATCTATAAGTAGAAATACCCAAGGTGTAAAGATTATAAAACCGAAAGAGGGCGAAAAAATTCTTGAGTGCGTAAGAATCGATCCTGAAGAAGACGAAGAATGAGAAAGTGGAATTTCTGTGCTGGCCCCGCAGCCATTCCTGAAGAAGTACTAAAAGAAGTACAAAATGAAATACTTGAGTGGAATGACTCAGGTTCATCCATAATGGAAGTAAGCCATCGCTCCAAACTCTTTAATGAAGTTGCAAGTACCTCAAAAAGAGATATTAAGCTGTTATTAAACATTGGTAATGATCATGAGGTTCTTTTTCTTCAAGGTGGAGCAACTCTTCAATTTAGCTCAATACCTCTAAACTTCTCAGTTAAAGATAAAACCCTTAGTTATTTGAACACCGGCGTATGGTCAAAAAAAGCAATTGCAGCTGCTGCAAGCTATGCAAAAATAAATATAGTAGCTTCATCAGAAGAGGAGAATTATACATTTGTTCCTGATATTAAAGACTGGAAAGAATTCGATAGAAGCACATATCTGCATTATGTTATGAATGAAACAATACAGGGACTAGTTCTTAGAAAACCAATTCCTTCTAAAATACCAATAATCTGCGATATGAGTTCATGCATCTTGAGTGAAGTAATTGACTTTAACAATTTTGATCTTGTTTATGCAGGTGCCCAAAAGAATATAGGCCCCGCTGGCTTAACTTTGATAATTATTAAAAAAGATTTTCTTGAGCATGCCAATGAGAGCATTCCAGACATATTGAGCTATAAAAAACAAAGTGAGGCTAATTCAATGTTAAATACACCACCTACATTTGCTTGGTATTTGGCTGGAAAGGTTTTTAGGTGGTTGATTGAAAAAGGAGGGGTCGAAAAAATGCAAATTGAAAATGAAAAAAAAGCCAAGCTATTATATGAATTTATTGATCAATCCTCTTTTTACTCAAATCCTGTTAAAGACGACTATCGTTCTATTATGAACGTACCATTCTTATTGAAAGATGATAATGCTGAAACAGAATTTCTAGAAAAAGCTGAAAAAAACGGCCTTTTAAACTTGAAAGGCCATAGATCAGTTGGAGGTATGCGCGCAAGTATATATAATGCAACTCCTTTTGAAGCTGTGGAGGATCTAGTTTCTTTTATGAAAAATTTTGAAAGAGACTACACTGGGAATGGAAGATAAATTAAAAGATTTAAGAGATAAGATAGATACAATAGATCTTCAGATACTTGATTTAATTCAATCAAGGGCAGCTCACGCAAGCAAAATAGGGGAAATCAAAAAGGAATCTTCGCAATTTGATGGGATGTTCTATAAGCCTGAGAGAGAAATAGAAATAATTAATAAATTAACAAACGATGCGATTGGTCCTCTGAAGGACAAGAATGTAAGAAGTATTTTTAAAGAAATCATTTCAGCTTGTCTTTCAATAGAGGGAGAGCTTTCTATATCATACTTGGGACCAGAAGGGAGTTTCTCAGATGCTGCAAAGAAGGATCATTTTGGCAGCTCTGTTAAATCAATATCTGAGAACACAATAGAAGGTATCTTTAAGAGTGTCGAAGAGGGGAGATCAAATTTTGGAATTGTCCCTTTCGAGAATTCCTCTCAAGGAGTTATAAATACAACCCTTAACTGTTTATCAGACTTCGATGTAGATATTTGTGGAGAAACTATCATAAATATAGAACATCATCTTGCAGCTAGAAAAGAATTAAAACTTTCTCAAATTAAAAAATTAGTTTCACACCCTCAAGCACTAGGTCAATGTTCAAGGTGGATTGAAAGCAATATTGGAAATATCATTAAAACTCCTATGGCAAGTACAGCTGAGGCAGCAAAATATGTAATTGAAAATGATGATACCGCAGCAATTGTGAGTGACTTAGCAATAGATAAATATAAATTGCATTGCATTTCTAGATCAATTCAAGACTTTAAAGATAATCAAACCAGATTCTTAGTAGTTGGAAATTTTAAACCTGACATAGCTAAAAAGAATAAATCTAGTTTTTTAATTAGAACAGAGAATAAACCAGGTGCGCTTCTAGAAATCCTAATGCCATTTAGTAAACATAATATAAATCTTTATAGAATTGAAACAAGACCATCTAGATCTGATAGAGGCTCCCATGATTTCTTTATTGATAGTGAGGGGCACATGTCAGATAAGGTAATGCAAGAATTGATTAATGAAGTTAAGAAAAAAAGTAACTTTGTTAAGTTACTTGGTTCTTACCCTGTAGAGTCATGAAAAATATTTTAATTTTAGGATTAGGGTTGATAGGCGGGTCGTTAGCAAAAGCGATCAAGAAAAAAGATCTTAATTACCGGATTTATGCATATGATCCAGACGAAGTTAGCATTAAAAAAGCGTTAAAGGATGGAGTAATTGATAGCTCAATTAATAATATAGAGGATTTTATAAATATTGAGGACTTATCTATGATCATCATGAGCTCATCTATTGAATCGACAATAGCTAATTTAAAGTTTTTAAAGTCAACTGATCAAAATACAATAATAGTATCTTTAGCAAGTTCATTAAATTCTGTATATGAATTTGCTAAGAAAGCAGAAATAAGAAATCTTATTTTTAGTCATCCAATTTCAGGTTCTCACAAATCAGGATATGAGAATGCAACAGAATGCCTTTTTTATAAAAAGAATATTATAAATGTTAATGTTAATGAGATTGAAAGGGGCAGAGTAAATGAATTAGAAGAGTTATGGGATTCAATTGAGTCAAGTGTCATTAATTTGTCTATTGAAGACCATGAAAAATTCTTAATGTTTACAAGCCATCTACCTCACTTGATTGCATTTGCAGTCATTTTATCAATCAGTGATGAGGTTAATATTTCAAAACTTTCAGCAGGCGGTCTAAAAGAATTTTTAAGAATCGCTGAGTCCAATCCAAAAATGTGGGCAGATATCTTTTCTTCTAACTCATCTAATTTAATTGAGGGAGCTAAGATCTTTAGTGAGAATATGGATAAGATAATTGATTTATTCAAAGATGCAGAATCTCTTGAAACTTTGTTGTCTGAAATTAGGAATAAAAAGAAGGATCTGTGAAAGCATTCTCGCTAAAATCAAATAATCTTAACGGAACAGTCAAATGTCCAGGTGATAAATCAATTTCACAAAGGTCAGTAATTATTGGTTCTCTTCTTAATGAGGATATAAAAGTAGATGGATTTCTGTTTGCTGAAGATCCTCTATCAACTCTAAATGCTCTATTAAGATTAGGAAAAGACATACAAATTAATGAAGAAATCATTTTAATAAAAAATTCAAAAAAAAATAATCCTACTGGAAAAGCTTTATGTGATCTAGGAAATTCTGGGACAGGATTAAGATTACTTTCTGGATTAATTGTTGGAGAAGGAATAAATGCTGAGCTTAGTGGCGATGAATCACTCTTAAAAAGACCGATGAACAGGATCATAAAACCTTTGAATGAAATGGGTGCAAATATTGTCTCAAATAATGGCTGCGCACCGCTGCACTTTTCTGAAAGTGAATTAGTTGAAGAGTTTAATTATGAAATGCCAATTGCTAGTGCCCAACTGAAATCGTGTCTTTTATTGGCCGCAATCTCATCAAAAATGAATCTAAGCTTATATGAAGATAGTATTTCAAGAGATCATACCGAGAGAATGCTCAAATACTTTGGTGCAAACATACAAACTGAAAAAATTGATAATGGCCAAAAGATTATGTTGAAATCTGATGGTGTGTTAGAACCAAAAGATTATTCAATAGTTGGTGATTTCTCATCTGCAGCATTTTTAATAATAGCGGCACTTATAACTAAAAAAAGTCATATCTTAATTAGAAATGCTGGTATTAATGAGACCAGGTCATCACTAATCAATATTCTTAAAAGAATGGGAGCAAATATAAAAATCAAAAATAAAAAGACCTGTTGTGGTGAAGAAGTAGCAGATATTGAAGTATTTTCTTCAGATTTAGTTGGAATTGAAATAGATGAGAAAGATATACCAAAAATTATTGATGAAATACCGATTCTTTCTATAGCTGCAAGTTTTGCTGATGGAAAAACACTGATAACAGGAGCAAGTGAATTAAGATTTAAAGAGTCTGATAGGCTAAAAGCAATAGAGAAAGGACTTGATAAAATTGGAATAGGCTATGACTCTTTTAAAGACGGATTGTTAATTAATGGAAATAGAAATCATGATCTAATTGGAGACATTTATATAGAGTCTTTTGGTGATCATAGGATTGCTATGAGTTTTTTGATTGCTGGGCTCAGGCTTAGTGCAAAGATTAATGTTGACGACTGTAAGAATATTGATACATCTTTCCCGAATTTTTTTGACATCTTTCTATCTATTGGAGCAAATATAAAAAAAATATGAAGAAAGTAATAACCATTGATGGACCATCAGCTTCAGGAAAAGGTACCTTAGCTATTCTTCTCGCTGAAAAACTGGGTTGGGATATTCTTGATAGTGGAGCTTTATATAGAGCATTTGCTTTTTTTTCATTAAAAGAAAATGATGAAAAGAGTATTGAAGAAAATTTAAAAAATATTACTTTTAAGATTATAGATAAGAAAATAGAAGTACTATTTAAGAATAATGATATCTCCAACTATTTGAGAAACGAAAAAATAGCAATACAGGCATCTAAAATAAGCTCATTGCAAAAAACAAGAGAGATATTACTTCCTATTCAAAGAGCTTTTTTAGACAACAATAATTTAATTGCAGATGGGCGAGATATGGGAAGTGTTGTATTTCCAGATGCAGCTCTAAAATTCTTTCTTGATGCTAGTCCAGAAATAAGAGCAAAAAGAAGATATTTAGAGTTGCAGAAAAGAGGACAAGAAGTTAATATTCACCACCTAATTAAAGATATTATTGAAAGAGATGAAAAAGATAAAATGAGAAAGTTGTCGCCGCTAACAAAAACAGATGACACTATACTGCTGGACTCTACCAACTTAACTCAGGACTCTATGTTAAATGAAGCTCTAAAGAGTATTATTGAAAGTAAGATTATATGAGTGAAACATTCGCAGATTTACTTGAAGAAAGCATTTCAAGCCTTGAAATGCAACCTGGATCTATTGTATCTGGGGTTGTCTTAGATATCGATAAGAACTGGGTTACAGTGCATGTTGGGCTTAAGTCTGAAGGAGTAATTTCAATCGATGAATTTAGAACCAATGGCGGCGAATTAAATATAGAAATTGGTGATCAAGTAGAGGTTGCACTAGAAGCTGTTGAGGACGGATATGGCGAAACAAGAATTTCAAGAGAAAAAGCACGCAAGATTTCAACATGGAAAAACCTTGAGCATGCATTAGAAACTGGAGAATTTGTAACTGGAAAGATATTAAATAGAGTTAAGGGTGGCTTTGCGGTCGAGGTTGAGGTTGTAAAAGCCTTTTTACCAGGTTCACTGGTTGATACAAGACCATTAAAAGAAGCTCCAAATATTGAAAATACTATACAAGATTTCAAGGTAATAAAGCTTGACTATAAAAGAAATAATGTGGTTCTATCAAGAAAAGCAGTCCTTGAAGAAGCAAACTCAGCTGAAAAACTTGAGTTACTAAAAAATCTTGAAGAAGGACAAATTGTCAAAGGAGTAGTTAAAAATATTACGGATTACGGCGCCTTTATTGATTTGGGTGGTTTAGATGGATTACTTCATATAACTGATATATCTTGGTCTAGAGTTATCAATCCTGCAGATAATCTAAATCTTGGCGAAGAAATTGAAGTTAAAGTGCTGAGCTTTGATAAAGAAAGATTAAGAGTTTCTTTGGGATTGAAGCAGATTCAGAATGATCCTTGGGAAGAAATTGGTGCCAAATATAGCACTGGTGGGATTTATGAAGCTACTGTAAGTAATATTACTGACTATGGATGTTTTGCGGAACTTGAACAAGGCATAGAGGGACTAATACATTTATCTGAACTTGACTGGACATCTAAAAATATTCACCCTTCAAAAGTTGTAACAAATGATGAAAAAATAAAAGTAATGATTTTAGAAATAAATAATGAAAAAAGAAGAATTTCTCTTGGCCTTAAGCAAACCAAGCCAAATCCATGGGTAGAATTTGACAATAAATATAATCTTGGCGACAACGTAGAGGGCGAGATAAAATCAATTACTGATTTTGGTATATTTGTTGGATTAGAGGGCAACATCGATGGTCTTATACATCTTTCTGATATTTCTGAAGATGATAATGCAAAGGAAGCTCTTGAGAATTTCTCTAAAGGTGAGAAAATTACTTGTGTAATTTTTGGGATCGACTCAGATAGAGAAAGGATATCTCTAAAGTTGAGTGAGTAAAAAAATAAAGAAATTAAATAGAACTGATATAGAGCTATTTATTCAAGATAATCTTCCGCATCTTTATAAAGAACACATAAATTTATCAATTGATCTTCTTACTACAAAGATAGTTGAGTCAGTTTCATTAGACACTAAGGTTGAAATAAGGGGATTTGGGACTTTCTCTAAAAAGTACCTTAGGCCCAGGAAATTTATAAATCCTAAAACAAAAGAAGTCTCATTTCTTGGTGAAACCGAAACAATACATTTTAAGCCTTCAAGAAAATTAACTAAGATCATATGAAAAAGAGATTAATTGTTGCTCTTGATTTCAATAGCTCAAAAGCTACTTTAGATTTTTTAGAAAAACTAGATCCGAATGTATGTTTAGTGAAAGTTGGATTAGAGCTTTTTATTTCGGAAGGCTGGTCTATTTTAGACTCAATCTCAAGCAGAGGATTTGAAATCTTTTTAGACTTAAAACTACATGATATTCCAAATACCGTTCATAAGGCAGTAAAAAACATCTCAAGATTTAATGTGAGCTTAACAACAATTCATCTCAGTGGAGGTGAAGAGATGATAGCTGCAGCTAACAGTGCTAAGGGTGAAATCGATATATTAGGAGTAACCATTCTTACCAGCTTGTCCAGAAAAGATATTTTTGAAATTACATCTTCAGATTTTAATAATTATTTTGATAATCTAATTTCAATCGCTAATAATTCAGATGTAAATGGTATCGTCTGTTCACCAAATGAATTAGATGAATTACAAAACTTTAAAAAGTTAAAAGTAGTTCCAGGAATTAGAAATTCCTTATCAAATGATGATCAAAAAAGAGTAATGACCTCAGGCGAGGCATATAAAAAAGGGGCTGACTTTATTGTTGTGGGAAGACCTATAACGCTTGCAGATGATCCAAATAAAGCAATTAAACTTTTTATATGAAATTTCAACAATTTATAGAAAACCTAAAGAAGTTAGAAATCTCTAAAGGAGATGTTTATAAATTAACTTTGGAGTCACTTTCCATAGAGCAAATATCTCAACCATTTAGTAATCAAATAAGAGATTCATTTTATGAGTATGAAAAAACTAATGGAATCATAAGCTCATTTAAGAATATAGTAAGTGGGAGTATTGCTAACTTTACTGAAAATAAGCCTGTAACTCATTTTAAATATAAGCAAAGAGAAGAGAGCTCTTTCTTGGAAAATCAATCAAGCTTATTTAAGTTAGTAGATCGACTAAAATTTTCATATAAAAGGATTATTTTTTTTGGAATCGGCGGCTCAAATTTGGGACCTTCTTTGATGCATGATATATATAAGAATAATGATATTGATGTTTTATTCATTACTGGAAGTGATCCAGACGAATATAATGATTTAGAGATCACAAAGACTGATGCTTTAGTAATATCATCGAAGTCTTTTACAACTCTTGAAACCTTAACCTCCTTCAACTCTGTCAGTGATAAAAAGTTTCTTGATCAAACTTTTGCAATTACTGCTAACCCGTCTAAGGCAATTGAATTTGGTATTTCTGATAAAAACATTATTGAATTTGACTCATCAACGGGCGGAAGATTCTCAATCTGGAGCCCAATTAATATAACTTTGTGCCTCTTAATGGGAAAAAGTGGCTATGAAGAATTCTTAAGAGGGGGCTCACTTATGGATGAATCATGCTTAGCTGAACCAAAAACTAATCCAGCTTTCTGTTTGTCAATGCAGGATATTGTCTTTAATAATATTTTAGAAGCAGAAACTACCTTAATTGCCAATTATGATTATAAGCTCAGAAATTTCGTCAATTTTGCCCAGCAAGTCGAAATGGAGTCCAATGGTAAAAATATTGACTCAAATAATAAAAAAGTTAACCACCAAACTGGATCAATAATATGGGGCGGATATGGACCAAAATCACAACATTCATTCTTTCAGCATATCTTCCAAGGCACTAAGCAAATGAATAAGTATTTTATCTGCTCTAAGAAAGAACAGCTTAATTATAAACAAATGGAAGCTCAGATTGAGTCTTTAATCAGTGGAAATAAAGATGAAGATAATATTCACAAGAAAACCAATATTTCCGGATTAACAAAAATCGAGTTGATGGATCTATCACCTTTTACAATTGGTCAGCTTATTTCTTTGTGGGAAAATAAGACAATTCTCAATAGCTTATTTTGGAGCATAAATGCATTTGACCAGTGGGGTGTTGAGTTAGGTAAAATTAATACTCAAAAGCAATTATAAGACTTGAAAGATAAAATAAAAAAGATACCTGAGTCACCAGGAGTATATAAGTTTTTTTCTAAAAAAGAGCTCATATATATTGGTAAGGCAAAAAATCTAAAAAAAAGAACTTCATCGTATTTTGGTAAATCCTTGAAAGACAGGAAGACTAATCAGATTAAAAGACTTACCGATCATATTGAGGTTTTTATAACGAATAATGAAGTTGAAGCTTTGTTGCTTGAACAAAATCTTATTAAAGAAAATAAACCAAAGTTTAATATTCTTTTGAGAGATGACAAGACTTACCCATATATATTCTTTTCTTTAGATAATGATTATCCAGGTATCTATCTTAAAAGAACAAAGGGGTCAGTAAACAAAAACTTTGTAGGTCCATTTACAAGCTCTCAAGCTGTAAAGAGTTCTATAAAAGATATTCAAAAGATTTTTAAAGTAAGAAATTGCTCAGATTCTACTTTTGCATCAAGAACTAGACCTTGTATCGAATTTCAAATGAAAAGATGCAGCGCACCTTGCACAAAAAATATAACAAAAGAAGCATATTTGGAGGATGTTAATAAATCATTTGATTACTTGAATTCCTCAAAAAGAAATCTTATAGCTACCTTAAAAAGGACAATGAAAAACTTATCAGATAATTTAGATTTCGAAAAAGCTGCAGAGATAAGGAATAAGATTAATCAGGTCCAAATTATCAATGAAAAACAAGCTATTACACCTAATGGCGAAGATGCAGATATATTTTCAGTAGAAAAAATTAATAACTATGCAGGAATATGCATAATTAATATTAGAGATGGAAAAATAAGAGGAACAAAAACTCATCTAGTAAAAGATGCTTTTTTTGAAACAACTGATAACTTATATGAATTAGCTATCTTTAATTTCTATTCAAATAATATCAATATTCCAAAAAAGATTTTCTTTTCTTCAAATATTGATGATGCCTCTCTTATAAAAGAAGCTATCAAGGACAAGGTATCAAACAAAATACAATTTCCTAAATCAAGAAGTGCATTCTTGAAACCTCTCATTTCACTTGCTGAGACTAACTCAAAACAAATAATACAAAATCACTTAAGTAAAAAAGAAAAATATTCATTTGCATATGATGAGCTCTCTAAGGTCCTCAAGATTGATAGTATCTCAAGGATAGATGCCTTTGATATAAGCCATCAATACATGAAACAAGGTGTTGGTTCATGCGTTGTTTTCTCAGAAACTGGGGCTTCAAAAAAAGACTATAGGCTATTTAATATTCCAAATGATATTGCAGGCAATGATGTGGCATCCATTAAGCATGTTATCGAGAGAAGACTTAAATACTATAATAATATTAAGCCTGATATTTTATTGATTGATGGTGGAAAGGCTCAACTAAATTTTGTTATTAATACTTTAGATGAATATGATGTTAAGAATATCCTTGTTTTATCTATTGCCAAGGGAAGAGGGAGAGTTCGATCCGCTGAAACCATATACACTAATAAAGGGATCCTTGAAATAGATCCAAATTCAAATTCTTTTAAGTTATTGAATGAGATAAGAGATGAGTCACATAGATTTGCTATAACTGCATCAAGGAGGAAAATAAACAAATCAAATAAGTTATCTTCTTTAGACAAAATAAAGGGCATTGGTCCAGTTACTAAGAAGAATCTCTTGAGAAAGTTTAAAAGCCTTAAAAATATAAAAGCTGCTTCTGTTGATGAGCTAATGACTCTCAAAAATATAAATGAGACAATGGCACATAACATAAAAAAGATTTTATGATAGCTAATTTTTTAAACATACTTACACTTTCTAGGATTTTTTGTGCTTTGTTAATTTTTTTATTCTTATATTTAGGTCAAAATTATTGGGTAGCATTTTTATTTTTTATAATAGCTTCTATTTCTGACTTCTTTGATGGATATTTAGCGAGAAAGACAAATTCTGAGTCCGTTTTAGGTGAAATTTTAGATCCAATAGCTGATAAATTATTAATTGTATTTGTATTAATTGGTTTAAGCATTAATTTAGATAGTTTCTTGATAGGTTTTATTTCAGCAGTAATTATCTCAAGAGAAATTTGGGTTGCAGCATTAAGAGATATCAATGCAAGAAGCAATCAATCACATAAAACAAAAGTCACATTTTTAGCTAAAACCAAAACTACTATGCAAATGTTTTGCATAAGTTTGTATCTTTTAGGGCTCTCAATGAATAATATGATGATTATTTTTTTTGCAGATATATCTATAATTATAGCTATGTTAATAACAATACAAACGGGACTCCAATATACAATTTCAACATTTAAAAATGGATAATGACATAATAAAAATAGCTAAAAACGTAGTCGATGATGAAGTAGAGGCATTAATAGGCCTTAAGAATTATCTGAATGAAGATTTCATCAAGATTGTCCAGACCATTCTTGAGTGCTCTGGAAGGGTAATCTTTACAGGAATAGGAAAGTCTGGACATATAAGTAAGAAAATCTCTGCTACCTTATCAAGCACCGGAACCAGCTCATTCTTCATGCATTCAACGGAGGCATTTCATGGTGATCTTGGTATGGTCCAAAGTGAGGATATTGTTATAGCTATAAGCTATTCTGGCGAGACTGATGATTTAATAAAAACTATTCCAATTATTAAAAAAATTGGCTGCCTAGTAATTGGTGTATCTGGTAACTCGGACTCATCTCTTTCTCAATTATCTGATTATCATCAGCTAATAAAAGTTGAAAAAGAAGCATGTCCTCTTGATCTAGCCCCAACTTCTAGTGCAACTGCAACTCTTGTTTGGGGCGATGCTTTAGCAATTTCATTGATGAATAAAAAGAATTTTAGACCTGAAGATTTCGCTAAATCTCATCCCGGAGGGACTCTTGGAAAGAGATTACTTCTCACTGCAAAAGACATAATGATATCTGGCGATGATTTACCAATTAATAAAGATAATGATTATGTTAAAGATGTTATTAAAGAAATTTCAGAAAAAGGAATGGGAGTCACTTTTATTAAGACTCCACAAAAAAAGATTACAGGCATAATAACTGATGGTGATGTAAGAAGAGCGATAGATAAAACAAAGAATTTTTTTGATCTTAAAGCTAAAGATATCATGAGTTCAGGATTTATAAATGTTGACCCAAATGATCTTGCTTCTGACTGTCTTGACTTAATGGCAAAAAAAAAGATTGGGTGCTTGGCAGTGATGAGAGAAGATTCACTAATTGGCATAATTAACCAAAAAGATCTTATTAAATTAGGTATATAATTTATTCATTGGCTGGGTGGCAGAGTGGTCATGCAGCGGACTGCAAATCCGTTTACGCCGGTTCGATTCCGGCCTCAGCCTCCAAATTATGTATATTTTTTAAATATATTTTAAAAAGTAGTTTTTTTAGAATATAATTGCTTTTTTGTAATTTAAGTAGGATTTGTCAACGTGAAAATATTAATAATGGGTCTTCCAGGAAGCGGTAAAACTTATCTTACAGAAAGGCTTCAACCTCTTTTAAAGGCAGCCTGGTACAATGCCGATAAGGTTAGGGAGATGGCAAATGACTGGGATTTTTCAGATGATGGAAGAACTAGGCAATCTAACAGGATGAGAACTTTTGCAGATTTTGAGAAACAAAATGGAAGGTATGTTTTATGCGATTTTGTTTGCCCTACAAAGGAAACTAGAGAGAATTTTGATGCTGATATAACAATATGGATGGATACCATTAAAGAAGGTAGATTCGAAGATACCAACAAAATATTTGTTGCTCCTGATAATGTTGATTTTCATATTACCGATTGGAACGATCACAATCATGATGATGTTGCCAAGGAAATACTAAATGAAGAAATTTGATTGGAAGAATCCCACTGTTCAGATGTTAGGGAGATGGCAGCCATGGCATGATGGTCACCAAGCACTTTTTAAAAGATGCGTTGCTAAGACAGGTCAAGTAATAATACAAGTAAGAGATGTTCAGGGTTCTTCTGGAGGTGATGGTCAAGACGATAATCCTTTTGATTGGGACTTTGTCTGCAATGAGATTGAAAAAGGGCTTGCTAAAGATAACTATAAGCGTGGTGAGGACTACGAGATAATGCTTGTGCCAAATATTGTCAACATAACATATGGAAGAGGCGTAGGATATGCATTTGATGAAGAACATTTTGATAAATCTATAACTGATATAAGCGCAACTAAAATTCGAAAAAAACTCAGAGAAGAAGGTAAGCTAGAATAAAAATGAAGCCCCAAAAAAAAGTTGGGATTATTGGATATGGGTTCGTTGGTAAAGCCTTAAAGAATGGTCTAAACACTCAAGTTTCAACTTTTGAGGTTGACCCAGCTCTCGGTACATCAATATCTGAACTAAAAGAATTCTCTCCAGATCTAATTTTTATATGTGTTCCAACACCGATGAATGACGATTTTTCCCAAGATGTATCAATTGTTGAAAGTGTTTTTTCAGAAATATTATTAAATAATCTTTCCTCAATTATTGTCTTAAAAAGCACTGTTTTACCTAATCATATAGTTGACTTTGAAAGTAAATTTAAAAATTTTGTCTATAATCCTGAGTTCTTAACTGAAAGAAATGCTAATGAAGATTTCATAAATTCAGATTTAATAATTTTTGGCAGCAATAGTGAAACAGCAAAACAAGAGCTTTCTAACTTTTATAAAGACCATACAAAGTGTTTATCAAAAGATTATGTACTAACAGACGCCATTACTGCATCACTAGTGAAATATTCAATAAATTCATTTTTGGCAACCAAAGTTATCTTTTTTAATGAGTTAAAGCAGTTATTTACTGAGGCAGGCACTAGAGATACTTGGAAAAATTTTATTAGCTTTATTTCTAAGGATGCTAGGATTGGCTCCAGTCATATGTCTGTTCCTGGTCCAGATGGAAAAAAAGGCTTTGGAGGAGCTTGTTTCCCAAAAGATACCAATGCCTTACTAAATTTTGCAAACTCAAAAAATATAGAGCTATCATTGTTAAAAAGAATTATTCAGGTTAACAATGACATTAGACGAAAGTATAATGTAGATGATAGAGAAAAATCTCAGAATATTAGATTTTAGAAATAAGTTTTAAATTATGCCCAGGTGGTGGAATTGGTAGACACAAGGGATTTAAAATCCCTCGAAGGCAACTTCGTGCCGGTTCAAGTCCGGCTCTGGGCACCATTATAATGAAATGCGTTATACATATTGGTCTTCATAAAACTGGATCATCTGCTATCCAAGACTTTCTTAATAATTATGAAGATGAGTCGAATTTTTATGCAGATCTCGCTGATCAAGGCAATCTTGGAAACAGAAATCATAGTGTTCCATTAGTAGGATTATTTAAAAAAGACTATAAGCAATATAAGACTTTTGTTGACTATGAATTATCAAATTCCGAAATACAAAAAATAAAAAAAAGTTGGGAAGAAAAGCTTCACTTATCTCTCAAGAAGAGTATCTCTGAAAATAAAAGTATATTTTTTTCTGGAGAAGAAATTGGGAACCTTAGAAACGATGAAGTAAGCAATATGATCGATTGTATTAAAGACTATCATGATAATATCTTGGTGGTTGGTTATATAAGAGAGCCCATTTCTTACGCTAGGTCTGCCTTTCAACAAAGATTGAAAGCTGGACTCTCTCATATTCCTCAAGTTTTAAATCAAAGGTTTGTTTCTAAATGTAATAAATTCATCAATATATTAGGTGCTGAAAATGTTTTAATAAAAGAATTTAGTAGAAAAAAACTAAAAAATCAAAATATCGTTGATGATTTTATAGATACTTTCTCCTTAAAGAATAGTGCAGATTATGTTTATAGTAATAACTCTTCATTATCAGGGAATGCAATAAAAATTCTCTTTAATCTTAATAAGTATATTAATAATAAAAACCATTTCATTTCACATTTTGAAAGAAGAAGAGTAGTGTCGGTTTTAAGAAAGATTTTTTTATATGACGAAGAAATACCTAAAGATTTATTTATAAATAAAGCAAACTATAAAGGCAGAAACTGGGCAAATGACAGGTATGGCATTAATCTTCCGTTCCATAAAATTGATGATATTGATAACACTCTTGAAGAATGGTTAAAAAATGACTTAACTGAGCCCGTATCGAGAGTAATTTCTTTTCTTATTAACAACAATATTGAGGCTAACAAAACTAACTTTTATGAAAAGTTATTAGAAGTTTGTTCAAAAGATACTTTTGCTATTAAAGAACTATCTTTTCAATATAATGACTAATCTTCGGAAGAAGATCATTATTTATTCTTTGCACTTCTTCAGTTTTGCACACTGAATCAATAGAAAAGCCGAAGTTATCATAAATAAAATCATTATCCATTTTAAAGGCCTTATTAAATTTAGATTGTAATTCCTCAGAAATATAAATCTTATTTTGATTAGCTTCTCCTCCAAATTGATTTATTAAATCATTAATTAGATCTTGCCTTTCTTTTTTATTCACTAATCTCTTTTCTAGTATTTCCTTATTTAAAAAGACAGATTGCATTATTTCAAAAGATAAAGATTTATTCTTATTTACAAGAGGACTAAACGAGCTTATATCTATTTCACTATCAATTAGCTCAAAGAAATCAGATAAGAGTGACTCCTTCGAGTATTGAATCACAGAAAGATTTTCTTTACCGAAAATATCCATCCATCTCTTCATAGTGCTCTTTATTTGATAAACATGAGGAACTTTATGCTTCCAAGGATCGAAAATTATTGGATTTTCAAAATTACCATTTTTAAATCCAGTCGATATCCTCGATCTTAGCATTTCTATAACTGGTCTTAAAACTACAACAATTGAAAAGCTCTTAAAACCAATGCTTTGAAGGTTTTCTTTTATATTTTGTATTTCTTCTGCTGATTTGAGCTTACTATGCAGGTGCTCACTTGAAAAAATAAATTTGTGCTGTTTATTAGCACTTTTGAGTTCACCTTTAGCTTTTCTCAAGATCCGGTATTTGTTCAATTTTGGATTTTTTAAAAAATTAAGGCAATATCTTGATTTATTTTTTGTTGATGCATTACTGGAAATTAAACTTAACTTATGGTTATTAGGAAAGCCAAATGATTTTGTTAAAATAAATTTTTTCTTTCTAAGAATATCTTTATTCTTATACAAATGATTTTGTAGTGATGTTGTTCCGGTTTTTTCAACACCAATGTGAAGAAAGCAGTGCATTTTTATTCAAATATTATTTTTTCAATAATATAGCTTAACTCTCTATTGTCACCTGAAACTGATGAGTTCACATTCGATAAAATATTAAAGGAGTTACTCATGCTAGGTCCCTGTGACAAGTTTATTTCAAAAGTTTGCTCTTTCTGCGAAACTTCAAAATTATTTTTAACTTCATTGTTTTTTATATCTAGTGATCCTTTATTGTTATTAGGATTAAAGATCTTAATTTTTATTGAATTGATAGTTTTTGAATTATCATATTCAAAACCGAAGTTTTGAGTTGCCCAATTATCTACAAAGAAACCATTAACATTTTTTAGAGTAACAAAACCCTCATATTTAGGGGTAAGTGTTGACAATGTAGATTGAAGTTGTTGCTCTAAATTATTAATCTTTTCAGATTGCTCAATTTCTTTTCTATAAGATGTCATTAAGAGATCATCTCTTTTTTTTACTAGTCTTTTAAACTCATTATCATTGTCAGAAACCTCTGGCGGATATGGGAAATAAAATGTTCCGTGATTAGCAAATATTTCTTCAGATGGCCTATCCTGAGTATAGAAGTATATTGAAATAAGCTTTCTGGAGAGATGATTGAATTCATCTGGAATATTAATTCGCTTAAAACCATGCCAAGAATATTCATTAGTCTCAAAAATAAGGCATCGATTTTTTATGCAATTGTAGGATTTTGAGACCAAATCATCTGTATAAAAATCCAATGGATTAGAGATTATCTCAATAGCTCCTCCCCACGACTTATCCCAATCTTCGTTGAGATAGAGCAGTAAGTTAAGCCTTCTATGAAACCCAGTATCGGTATCATAATTAAAATCAACATGAACATCCAACTCAGCACCGCTAACATTTTCATGCGTGCCCCCACCATACATTCTTCTATCAATAACTAGATCTTTAACTCCAGTCATTTTTTCAATTGATTTCAAGAAATCTTTCTCTCTGATTGCTTGATCAAAGTTTTTATAAAAATCTGAAATACTTGCAATATCAGTATGAACACATTTGGGTCCAACTTCACCATTTTCGTTCACAGCTTTTTCATTATCAAATGGAGGAAAGTCATTACATAGTTTTTCAATAAAATCCTTTTCCAAAAAATTATCAATAACAACATGCTTAAATGGGTTAGCATTTTCAAAATCGTCTTTTATATCCTCTATTTTAGAGATTACTTCTTTACTTATCATTTTGCTTTAACATAATCAATCCATTATAACTTAACATTACTTCTAGTGGCGCAAGGCTGTCGTTCTCCTTAATAAGTTTTTTATCTTTGGGAGCGTAGTGATCAATATCTTTATCCCTTATAAATCTCTTATATGGTCTTGAAAGAGCTGAGTTCTCAAAAGGCGTTTTTGTAATTAGATTTTTTGCTTCATCAATATTTTTCTGGAGATCATTTGCTTTTACATAGTCTTTAAAATCTTTTTGAATTAACATTGGCAAGCTATTCTTTTTGAAAATAATATTAAGATTTCGATATATTTCACTTTCTTGAAGAGAAAAACTTTTATTGATTTCGAAAGTAGGATATTTAAGCTTGTCATCACATGAAATAACTTCAAGGAATGTTTTGGCAATTGAAAAAAGATTTTTCTTGCAGATTTTGTCATAGTTGATTACTTTTACTGGGAAAGCTTCTAGAAACCTATTATGAAGAATATATGGGTTTAATATCTCTGAAAAATGCGGCCTAATAAAATGCTTTATAAGGAAATCGGGATGGGAATTACAACTTTTATGTTTAATGCTTTCACACCACAAACTTCTTAAAATAGATGCTGGATTACGAATGAACATAAGAACCTTAATTTCTTTGATATCTTTTAAAGCATTTTTCATTAGAGATATCTCACTTTGTTGCAGTCTAGAGAAATTCTCCGCAGACAAAATAAGTGTTTTATCTTCATTTTTAGGATCGTTGGAAAGTTTTTTTATAAATGAGCTGAATTCATTTTTAATAAACTTTGGTTTTGCAAGATTATGATGCCCATGCCCAGTTTCATCAGAAAGATTAGGAAAAACAAAACCTTTTTCCATCAGCCCTTTTTCATTATCAATAAGAAATGATTGAATATATGACGATCCCGTTTTGTGAGGACCAATATGGATAAATGCTGATTTAAACATCAATCCCTTTAAGCGAAAGATAATCTTTGAATGTTTTTTTAAAGGCTTTATAAGAAAAATCTTTTTCTAAACCTGCTATAAATTTTTCCCAATCATCATCCGATGTAGATAAAGATTTTTTTGTATAAATTTCAAATAGGCACTTTGAAAATTCTTCTTCTTTCAAGCTTGAGCATGAAAAGTATCTGTCATCAAGTCTATTAAAACCCTCAAAAGCAAATTCTGTTCCAATAACATGAGTCCTATAGATAAAAGATGATAAAACCTTCCCTTTGAGACCAGCGCCAAATGGAAGAGGGGCAAGGCTAATGCGAGCTGATTTGAAAGCATCGATCTCATTTTCAATGAAGCCTTCATAAGTAATCAGTTCATTATCAAGAGTTTTAATATAATCGGTTGGATTAGATCCATATATTTTAACTTTTGGGAGCTTTACTCCATTTTTTAAAAAGTAATCTCTTGCATGGGGAAGTAGTTTATTTTCAAGGATCTTAATAGCCTCAATATTAGGACCATGTTTGAAACCCCCAATAAAAATTATATCTTTGGGATTATCATTTTTCTTAAAAGAGCCTATTTTTTCAAATTCAGATCTAATTAATGGCCATACATGAATTTTGCTTTCTTCAAAGTTATTATTGTTGCACAGATATTTCTTTTCATTGCCAGAAAGGACTACTGTATCAGCTGCAATAGATATTGCTTCAAATTCAAGATCTTTATATTTGGATGCTTGGCCTAAAATCGCATCATCTCCAGAAATGCCATATTCTGATTCCATTCTCAAATGATGAAGATCCACAGTATAAAATAATGTTTTGTCTTCAAGACCATGTTGAATTATGTAAGGAAGAACCTCTTCTGTGCTTGTTACTCTTGAAACTATTATAAGATCAAAGAGATCTTTTTTTTCTTTGAAGTATTTCTCAAAAGTATTATTTTTATTTCTGAAAACACAATTTACGCCACTTCCAAAATATTCCTCTATCTCGGGTATAAATTTTTTATGCTCATCTAATTCCCCTCTATTACTTAAGGCAAAAAAATGAGGCCTTAACCCAACATGAATAATTGCCTTCAGAAGGTTATCCATATCCTTTGACCCAGAGTCCATATTTGGAGTAGGGATGCATTGATCTATTATCAAGACATTACCCTTTATATATTTATCTTTAATCTTTGATAGTTTGCTATTAATGTTAGGAAAATCTTTAAGCTCTACAGAATGTTTTTTTACAAATTTCTTTTGATTAATTAACTGATACTTCTTTACGCCAGAACTTACATCAACACCATTCGTTATTCCTTCAGAATGGATAACTGTAGAAGTGGGATTTACATATACTTTTTTCTTAAGTTTATACCTCATGTCCAAACAAAGGGAGGTATCTTCATAGTAGGCAGGAGAAAAAGTTTTATCGAAACCATTTAGTTCATCAAAATCAGATTTACTTATGAAAAGGGCAGCTCCTGATACGTAATCAACCTCTTTAAAATACCTATAGTCACTTTCATTTATTAAAGACCCCTTACCAATATTTTCAGCAAATCCTCCAGAAAAAACACTTCCACCTGATTCTTGAAGTATTCCATCTTCATACACGAGCCTAGGGCCAACAATTCCAATAGTTTTATTTTCTTGAAGATTTTTTACAAGTTTATCTGACCAAAAGTCAGTAACTATAGTGTCAGAGTTTAGAAAGCAGAGATATTTCCCAACTGCCTTCTCAGCTCCATGATTGCAAGTACCTGTAAAACCAATATTATGATTATTTTCAAGAATTTGAACACCGGAGTCTATACTTTTAAAAATGTCACTTACTTTTTCTGGCCCACAATCATCAACCGCAATTACCTCATAAGATAAATTAGTTTTTGCTCTTTGAATTGAAAAAAGAGTTCGAGTTAAATAATCTAGCTTGCCATAAACTGGGATAATTATTGACAACAATGGGGCTTCAGATTTTTCTAACCTTATTGAATTTGGTTTAATCTTAATTCTAGCTAAGTCTAGAGAAGGTTTTAGTCTATTTAAATGTGGCTCTGCTTCAATAAGCGAACTAATATTTAATTCTCTTTTTTTTCTTGATAAGAGGTTTCTTACTTTATTTTTGAGGTTATTCAGGGGGCTTAGTAGTCTGAATATAACAGAATGAGTTCTAAGGAAAAAGGGCAAAGATCTTATCGTTATGATCTCCTGTGTAATTTGATCTAATTTTTGATTCATCACATAAAACTGATTAGGTCTTTCATGGCCATTGCTATTAAGGCTAGAAAAAAATTCAAGAAAAATACTCATTTGATTTGAATTAATATATTTATTTGAGAACTGCTCAAGAAATGATTTTTGATCTAGAAAAGATTCATTAATTAAAGAATAGAAATCTTCATCAGTGAAATAGTTTTTAACTTGAAAGCCGTTTAGATGTTTAAAGCTAATTTTAGAATTACCTGAAAAAATCAAGTAAAAGATATTTAGATTTAATTTATCTGCTTTTGATATAAAAGCTTCATTTACATTATTGCTTTCAAGGAAATAATTATCATCTAAACTTCTTTCATAGAATAAAGGAACAAGTATTTCAGAGCCTGAATCAAGCTCTCTAAGCTCTTCAATACTAGAGTCCAAATAAATGAAATTACGGGAGTCATCAGAGTCGAAATGAATAGAATGCTCATTGAATAAATCACAAAGTTCTTCTGTCAAATAGCTGTTCGATAAGATATATCTTCGCATTAAATATTTTTACCCTCTAAATCTTTAGAGCTGATTATAATTTCTAAATCAAACATACTCCAGTCAATAGCTATTTTTGGATCATCCCAAGAAATTGTTACCTCAGAATCCTTATTATAAAAGTTAGTCGTTTTATAACAAAAATGAGCAGACTCACTTAAGGTGAGGAATGCGTGCCCAAAACCTTCTGGAATCCATAATTGAAAACCATTTTCTTCATTAAGCTCAATTCCAAACCATTTGAGATAGGTTGATGAGTCTTTTCTCAAATCAACCGCGACATCATACACACTTCCACTTGTTACGCTAACCAATTTACCTTGTGAGAAAGGTTCTTTTTGATAATGTATACCCCTCAAGACACCCTTTCGCGACATAGAAAAGTTATCTTGAACAAATTCAATCTCCTTTCCAATAATGGAATCAAATACTTTTTTATTATAGGACTCCGCGAAAAAACCTCTGTCATCAAAATATCTTTTAGTTTTAAAGAGATACAGATCTGGGATATTTAGCTTCTCAAAATCCATATATTTTATAACCTAGATAACAAATAGTTATTGTATTCATTATAATTTTCACCAATTTCTTTTCTTAAATCTCCTGGCGTTATCCAATGATTGTTTAATGATACTTCTTCGGGACAGCTAATTTTAATGCCCTGCCTTTTTTCAAGTGTATAAATTAGGTTTCCTGCCTCCATCAATGACTCAGGAGTTCCGGTATCAAGCCAAGTAAAACCAGAAGAAAGCTTCTTCAATTTTAGATTGCCTTTTTTAATATATCTTTTATTAAGATCTGTTATTTCAAGTTCACTTCTACCTGATGGAGATAGGGTTTTTGCAATATTTACAACATCTTTGTCATAGAAATACAAACCTGTTACGGCATAATTCGATTTTGGTTTTTTGGGCTTTTCAACAATATCAACTACATGGTTATTATCATCAAATTCAACAACGCCAAACCTAGATGGATCAGAAACTCTATAAGAAAAAATAGATGAGCTGCTGAAATCATAAGATGCATCAATTAATAATTTATCAAGACCGGCACCTAAAAAGATATTATCACCAAGAATTAAGCATGAAGGATGATTATCTAAAAAATCTTCTCCAATTAAAAATGCTTGTGCAATTCCTCCAGGATTTTCTTGAATAGCATATGACAAGGTTAAGCCGAATCTTTTTCCATTCCCAAGAAGATTTTTAAAAAGATCAATATGAGATGGAGTAGATATTATTAAAATATCTTTTATTTTTGCTCTCATTAATGTTGAAAGAGGATAATATATCATTGGCTTGTCGTAGACTGGTATTATCTGTTTTGAAATTGATTCAGTTGATGGATATAACCTTGAACCTGAACCACCAGCAAGGATTATTCCTTTTCTATTATGGTCTGACATATTTTCTTTTTAAGAATTTATCCATATAAAAATCCCAATCTTTAAGCTGTATTTTAAACGTTTTTTTAAAATGTGCATTATTTAGACATGAATAACTTGGTCTTAGTGCGTCAGTTTTAAATTCACTAGAGCGAACTGGAATTATTTCAGCATCATCATTCTTAGCAAAACGATGAATTTTTTTTGCAATATCAAACCAAGAACAAAAATTATTTGGGGACAAGTGATAAACACCAAATTTTTTATTACATTCATCTGAAAGAAGGATTTTTCCAATTGCAGAGGAAATTAAAGAAGTTGGAGTCGGGCTTCCAACCTGGTCATCAACAACACGAATATTTCCTTTATTTTCTAAAAGTGAGACAATTTTATTAGGAAAGTTATTTCCATTTGTACTGTATACCCAGCTTATTCTGAAAAGGAAAAATTTTTTGCAATGCTTAAAGATTTCTTCCTCACCTAAATGTTTTGTTAAACCATAATAATTTATGGGATTTTTAGGATTTCCCTCTTTGATTGGTTCATTGCAAATACCGCTAAAGACATAGTCAGTTGAGAAATGTATTAAAGTTACATTAAATTTCTCACAAACTTTAGCTAAATTTGATACAGAGATATTATTTATTAAATTTACTTTTTCTTTTTCAGACTCCGCTTTATCAACATTCGTATAGGCAGCACAATTAATTACATATTTAGGATTTATTTTTTTTATTAATGTTTTTACTTTTTGAAAATCTGTAATATCGCACTCATTTTTATTAAAAATATTTAAAGTGAAGTTTGACTTTATAAGATTATCATTTGCAATTTCATTGCCAAGTTGACCAGATGAACCTAAAACTACTATTGACGGCTTATGAGTCATTAATTTTTATACTCATCTAAATACCATAAAATAGTTTTTTCGATTCCTGTCTCAAAAGTCTCTTGAGGATACCAGCCTAGGTCATTCATAATTTTGTCAGGATTTATTGAGTATCTAAAGTCATGACCAGGCCTATCCTTCACAAAAGTAATTAGATTTGAATATGATTCATTTGATGGATGAATTTCATCAAGGATTTTACATATTAGATTTACTATCTCTAGATTTGTTTTTTCGTTAAGCCCACCAATGTTATAAGTCTCTCCATAAGCTCCGTTTCTAAAAACTTTAATTATCCCTTTGCAGTGATCATCTACATACAACCAATCACGAATGTTTAAGCCGTTTCCATATATTGGTATCGCTTTCATATTGAGGGCATTCATAATAACTTTTGGAATAAGTTTTTCAGTATCCTGAAAGGGACCATAATTATTTGAGCAATTTGTGATTAAGGTATTTAATTTATATGTTTTATGCCATGCTCGAACAAGAAAGTCTGATGAAGCTTTTGAGGCTGAGTATGGACTATTTGGTTTGTAAGAATTTAACTCAGTAAACTTACTCTCATTAATATCAAGGGATCCATAAACTTCATCTGTGCTTACATGAAGAAAAGCCGATTCAGAAGATAATTCCTTTCTATGATTATCAAAACATTTAAGTAAATTAAAAGTACCTAAAATATTTGTTTGAATAAATTCCTCAGGCCCGCTTATTGAATTATCAACATGACTTTCTGCAGCAAAGTTTATAATTAAATCAATGTCATGCTTTTTTAGAACGCTAGTAACTTCTTCATGTGAGCAAATATCACCCTGAACAAATTCATAATTTTTATTATTTTTATAATCTTTATTATTTGAGATTTTTCCTGCATAAGTTAACTTATCAAAATTTATGACTTTCACTTTATTACCACTGGTTTCAATATCGTGAAGCAGAATTCTTATAAAATTAGATCCTATAAAGCCAGAACCCCCTGTAATAAGAATATTTTTAAAGTTTCTCATTGATAGCCTCTTTTTCTCTTTTGTTTAATAAAGCATGCACTACTAACCCTATCTGTCCAAGCTTTGACTGTCTATAAACACCTGAAATTATAAGACTTTTTAACCTTTCTAAAATACTCCCTTGAAAAGAATTTTTATAGAGATTATAAATTTCTAAATTCTTTGGAGTTAAGCACTCAATAAAATCAATTTGATATGAGTTGAGTCTGTTATAGGTCCCAAATGTTCCTTTTACAAGCATTAAAGCTCTTTTAAGTTTATTTAAGAACCCATTATTGGAGCCAATAAGGTTTTTATCATGCTGCCTATAGAAAACAGTCGATTCTTGATCATATACAACCTTTCCATTACAACCTGAAACTAGGATATAAAGTAGCCAGTCATGACTAACTATTTTCCTCTTTATAGAGGCTTTGATCAAAATTTCGTATGCTGAGCTATTGAAAATCATTGTATTCCCACCAGCTATAGATTGAACAAGGGCATTTTGGAATGAAGGCTTTCTCAAAAATTTTTTTGATTTGCCAATTTTGATACCTGACTCGTCAATAAGGGTCGTTCTTGAGCAATGTAGTAATGGTAAATCTTTATCAAAGCAAGATAATTCATTTATTCCTCTAGATATATGGTTTGGTGACCACACATCATCTTGGTCACAAAATGCATAAAAATCATATTTTTGCTCAATATTTTTTGCTAAAAAGATAAAATTATTTGCAAAATGCATGTCCTTACCTTCGATATAAAAAATATTTATAGCACCATAAGTAGATGCAAATTTTTTAACATAAGAAATAGTATTATCAGTAGATCCATTATCTGAGATATATATATCAAAGTTTTTAAACTCTTGATTTTTTATAGATTCAAGCTGATCAACAATAAATCTTGAACCATTCTTTGTGCACATTAGTACTGCTATTTTCATTTTTTGATGATGCCTAATCTAAGTCATAATGCCTAAAATTCAATTATTTTAAAAGTTAATGATATATTTGGTGTCCAATGAAACAATTTCCTTCTAAAAACTTCATAGATCTTGGGATTTTAATAAGTTCAATTAAGTTTATTATGGAAAACGAAAACCGCATTTTAAAGGCCAAAGGATTGAACTTCAATTGGGGTATTATTTGGAGCATGCTTAATCCACTCATAATAGTAATCGGATTTGCAATTCTTTTTTCAAGCGGCATAAGAGGGCAGGGTAGAGAGCTAGAGTATTTTCTTTTTTTAATACTATTTTGGTTTGGGTTTACTCAAATTGTAAATAAAATAATTAACTTTAAAAAAATGGACTTCTTTGTTGGGAAAAAAAATCTTAATGATTTAGTGCTTATGTTCTCAGAATATATTTCTCAGTGTGTTCCCCTCTTTATTAGGCTTCTTTTGTGTATGTTTGCAATGGCATTTTTAAACTTCAAATTAGAGTACTATCATCTGTTATATACTTTTACTTTAATAACACTTTTCGCTTTTGGATATGGGTGTATTTGTAGAACTCTTTTCTATAAAAATGATTTTCTTTCCGAGGCGCATACTTTCTTTTTAACAGGATTATTTTTTATTTCTTCAATAATAATTCCGGTTCCACTATTACCAGAGAATATTCGGGATATTTTATTATTTAACCCTATTGTTCACCTATTTGAATGGCTTAAATTCCCAACTACTGGTATTTACTATGACTTCATAGATATCAATTATTTTATAAATTTTCTTTTTGCCATGTTAATAATTTTTCCAATTGCCATAAAAATTTATATCAATAGAGAGAATAAAGAGAAACTTAAATAGATGAATGCTGCAATATCAGAAACAATCAATAAATTAGTATTTAATCATTCCAGTGAAGATAACAAGAACATATATGTTTATTCTGAAAACAACTTAAAGAACCTTGATGATTTCAAAAATACCCTAGATCTAGATAATGAGCTTTTCTATAGGGATGAAGAAGTTTTAGTTAAAAGTTACTTTTCTCCAAAACTTTCAATTCGGAACAATATTAATTTTATTTGTAATTTGCAAAATAAAAATAAACAAGAATTTATTAAAGATCATTATATAGTCAAACATTACGAAAGATACAAGGATTCAAAAGCTAGGAGTATTTCAGCAGATGATCTTAATTTGTTTATGATATATCTCTACTTATATACGAATGAGACATATCTTATTTCTCTTAATCTATCAAAGACATTGGATGTTATAATTCCGAATGGCAGAAAAAAAATAATGCAATACTTTAGGAAAAATCAGCTCATTTATTTTGCTTCAAATTACCAAAAATCTATTCTAAAAAGAAAAATATTCTCTAATTTTCTTGTACTTTCAGGGAATGACTATAAAATTTTCGACAATTTAGAGGAATTTAGAAGTTATATTAATAATAGTAAATAATATGAAAAAGTTTTTTATGCAGATTCCAACATTAAAAGTTTCTTTTTTAGCTTTTATTGTTTCAATAATCTTTATAAACTTTTTTATCTCTCCATCATACAAGTCTCAATCTATTCTTGATATTTCAACAGAAGATGATCCAATTTCAACTGGCAGTATATTCGATAGCTTTGTTAGTTCAGGTCCAGAGGATGCTTTTCAATTAAAATCTTTTTTAACCTCAACGGAGGCTAGCTTACTATTTCAGGAAGCTTTTGATATTAAAAAACTATTTTCAAATAACGAAATTTCTTTTTTTTCTAAATACAAACAAAGAAAAAGATCATCATTTCATGACTATTATCTAAGCAAGGTCGCTTTAACAGTTGACCCCGACTCAAATTCTCTAATTATTGATACATTTGCATTCGATCCAGTCGATGCTTTACAAATTAATCTTCAATTAATAAATATGTCAGCTGATTTTTTTAATAGAAAGGCTAGGATGCAATCTTTCAACATCAAAACAAGTAAAATCTGTGAGCTTTATTCAATAAATTCAGATATTTTAAATCAAGATCTTGTTGATTTTAAAGAGGATTATTCCATTGTTGGTGAGGCAGACTCAGCAAATGATCTATTAATGACAAAATCTATGCGTTATAAGGAAGAATGTCTTAATAGATTAAATACTGATGATAATGACTTAAAGAATAATTCAGATATTTTCCCTTTCTTTGAACTAAAAAATATTAATGCAGATGCCTCAAAGCAAGTTCTCTTAGAGATTTATGATAAATCATTAGATTCCGTTACTGCATCAAACAATCTGAAGATAATTGCTGAGCCTACAAAGGCTTCAGTCGAAGAAGGTAAAAATATAACCTTATATTCTATTCTTGTATTTGCTGTGTGCTTCATTAGTATATTAAGCTTGAAAATACTCTTAAGACTAAATGATGAATTTGAAACTTAATATGCAATTTTTTTACACAATTAAAAAATTATTTCTCGCTTCTATATTCTTAACTTTTTTTATAGTTAGCACTAATTCTCAAGAACTTAGTGAAGAATTCCTTAACTCATTGCCAGAAGATATTAAGAGTGATGTTCTTTTGAGTGTCACAGAAAGTTCAAATAAAATTTCTCAGTCAAAAGAATATGATGCCTTCTCAACATCTATAAAAAAAGATCTTGATGAGTCTCTAGCAACCATTAACAGATTTGGCGACGAATTTTTTACTAATATGCCTTCTACCTTCATGCCTATTAATGACCCATCAGCATCTCTTGGTTATATCCTTGACGTAGATGATATTTTATTAATCCAGCTAATTGGTGATCGCTCCGATGAGTATGAGTACAAAATTGATAGGAGTGGGAATATTTCAATACCTGATGTTGGTTTTGTAAAATTGGCTGGATTGTCAATTGAGTCTGCTGCAAAGCTAATAAATAAGACCCTTGATGAATACTTTATTGAAACAGAGGCAATTCTTTCTTTAAAAGAAGTAAGAGACATAAATGTTCTTATAACTGGATATGTAAATAAACCAGGTTTCTATGTTTTAAGTGGCTATTCAAGTATATTTCATGCCATTGTTAGTGCTGGAGGTATTTCTGAAAGTGGATCCTTTAGGAAAGTTGAGGTAAAAAGAAGTGGCAAAGTTGTTGAAACTTTTGACCTTTATAAAGCATTTATTTATGGCGATACCTCTTCAAATATCTCTTTGAGGTCTGGTGATGCAATAGTTATTTCGGCATCTAATAATTTCATACCCCTTGTTGGAGCATTTAACAGGCAAGGCTTATATGAATTCAATGAAGGGGACACTTTAGCTGATCTTATTAATTATGCAGGTGGAGTTTCAAATGAAATTAATGACAAGAAAGAATTCTCTCTTGTTCGAACAAATGAAGATGGCGCAAATGAAATTGTCGAAAAGATTTCCAGCGCTGGTCAAATTAAACCCAGAAGCAATGATAAGCTTTTCATCAAATATAAAGAATATAAATCTGATCCACTTTTTCTTTCAGAGGATGAGGATTTTATAGATGAACCTATAATTGTCACAGGTGCTGTTAAGTTTCCGGGCGAATATTTTATTAATCAAAATGATAATATGCTCTCACTGATCAATAAATTTGGTGGCTTCAAAGATGATGCTTATATCTTCGGTGCTGCTCTATTTAATGAGGATGCAAAACAGCTAGAAAAAGAATTTAATGTAAGGCTCTACAATGACGCTATAAAATCACTTGCAAACCTTGGTAGTCTAAATAGAGCTAATAATTTAGTTTCAATCACTACACTTCTCGATGAATTTAAAAATATTGAACCTCAAGGAAGGGTAGTTACTGAGTTTTCGAGAGAAGAGTTAATTACTAATCCTGAGCTTAACTATAAGTTGACTCCAGGAGACAAAATTCATGTACCTTATATGAAGAAAATTATTTATACCTTTGGAGAGATCCTTAATCCTGGAACATTAGTTTTTGAAGAGGATTTAGACCTTGAGGATTATATAAATAAATCTGGAGGTTTTAATGAATATGCTGATAAGTCCTCAATTATTATAATTCATCCAAATGGTGAAAGTGAGAGAATCAGATTTAGAACATTTACCAACAACAAATCAAATCTATACCCAGGCTCAGTTATATATGTTCCAAGAGATCTGAAACAGATCGATGGAATAGAGCTTGGTTCAGTTATGGCTCCCATTGTTAGCAGCCTAGCTATATCTTTGGCTTCATTAAATTCAATTTCAAATAATTAATCTTAAATGATAAGTTTCATCAATATTTCAGATGACAAGCCCTATGAATATTTTTTAGACTATTATGAACAAGCTATTGATAGTGGTCAGTCCGCAATCCAAGCAATTGTAATAAGCTCATTTAACTCTAAAAAAGAAGAAGTGAATGCAAGATTTGTAAACCTAAAATACATCGTTGATAAAGAATGGATTTTTTTCTCAAACTACAAATCTCAAAAATCAGAAGACTTTAAATCATGTTCACAAATAAGTGGGGTCTTTTATTGGGATAGCATTGATGTTCAAATAAGATTAAAAGCAAAAGTCTTTAAAACCTCTTCGAGTTTCTCGGATAAGCATTTTGCATCAAGAAGCCCCGAAAAAAATGCTTTAGCAATTGCCTCGTATCAATCACAACAAATTGATAGTTTTGAAAAAGTTAAAGAAATATATGGAGAAACCCTTATTAATAAAATAAAGTTACAAAAAAGACCTGACTATTGGGGTGGCTATTCTTTTAAACCCTATTTTTTTGAATTTTGGTCTGGACATAAAAATAGGCTTAATAAAAGAAGAGTTTTTTCTAAAACTGAAGACGGCTGGGATAGTTTTTTATTGCAACCATAAAGTGCTTTTGTAATTTATATTTTTAGTTTAAAATCCAATGCAATTAATGACTACTTTAGATCCGAATATCAAATCTATTCAATTTTACTTTCCTATGTATCGAAGCATTAATTATTTCTTAAAAACACGAATACTATTTTGAAAAAGAAGTCTCTTCCAATAAATTCAGCAATAAAAGCAGAAAACGTTATGTTGATCGATCAAGATGGTAATAAACAAGGGGTTGTTTCAATTTCAAAAGCTTTAAAAGAAGCTCAAGCACTGTCTCTTGATCTTGTTCAAGTTACTCCTTCAGATTCAAAACAAATAGTTTGTAAGATTCTAGATTATGGGAAGTTTGTTTTCACTAAAAAAAAGAGTACCCAGTCTTCAAATGTCAAAAGTAAGAAAAATACACTCAAAGAAATAAAGTTCAGACCTTCTACAGATACGGGTGACTACAATATAAAATTAAAAAAGATAAAAAGCTTTATTCTTTCTGGCGATAAGACTAAAATAAGCGTCCGTTTTAGGGGAAGGGAAATACTCAATAGTGATTTAGGGCTTGAACTTCTTAATAGAGTTAAAATGGAATTAGAGGATTGTTCTCAAGTTGATCAAGAACCTTCCTTGGAAGGTAGGCAACTCCAAATGGTTTTGTCACCAGTGAAAAAGAAGTAGTGATATAAAATGGGATATAAATTAAAAAAACATTCTGGGGCAGCAAAACGTTTCAAAAAAACAGCTTCTTCTATTAAAACAAGAAGTGCGAATAGAAATCATATTTTATCAAAGCAATCTACCAAGAGAAAAAGACATAACCGAGGACTAAATAAGCTTTCAGGTCCTGTCTTAAGGGCTGCTGAGAAACTTACGAATTAAGATTATGGCCAGAGTTACTAAATCAATTACAGCAAAAAAAAGACACAAGAAAGCTCTAAAGTCAGCAAAGGGTTACTATGGTGCAAGAAGTAGGCTTTATAAGACTGCCAAACAATCAAATATTAAAGCACTTCAATATGCTTTTAGAGATAGAAAAAATAAAAAAAGATCCTTTAGAAGCTTATGGATAAGTAGAATAAACTCTGCATCTAGAGAGGTTGGTGTTTCATACTCAAAACTTATAAGTTCTTTAAGTAATCAAAAAATTATTATTAATAGAAAGATCCTTGCAGATATTGCAGTTAATGATAAATCAGCATTTCAGGAAATTGTAAAGAAAGCCTCAGGCTGATGTCACCAAAACAAAACTTATTTATATCCAATATCTCCCAAGATAAAGGATCTCCTCATCCTATTGAGGAAATGAAGAATAAACTCGTAAAGATAATTGAGTCTTTTGGTTTTGTTTATGAGGAAGGTCCTGAAATAGAGTCAGAGGAAAATAATTTTGATAAATTAAATATCAAAGCAAACCATCCCGCTAGGCAAATGCATGATACATTTTATGTTGAAAATAAGTCTTATGTTTTAAGAACTCATACATCTCCAGTTCAAATTAGAAGCATGTTAAAACTTCAACCACCTATGGCAATTGTTTCTGCAGGAAAGGTTTACAGAAAAGACGATGATGCAACTCACTTACCAATGTTTCATCAAGTAGAGGGAATTTGCGTTGATAGAAGCATTAGTTTTTCAAATTTAAAGTATCTTATATTTGAAATAACTTCTTTGCTTTTCGGTTCAGAAGTTCAAATTAGATTTAGGCCATCATACTTCCCTTTCACAGAACCATCAGCCGAGGTTGATATATTATCTGAGTCTGGTGAATGGCTTGAAATTCTTGGTTGCGGTATTGTAAATCCAATAGTATTAGAAAATTGCAACATTGACTCTAATAAGTTTTCAGGCTTAGCATTCGGCCTTGGTGTTGAGAGAATTGCAATGCTTTTGAATAATGTAAGTGATATTAGAGATTTCTATAAATCAAATCTAGATTTTTTAGGTCAAAACAATGAAATTCAGCTATAGACATCTAATAGATTTGTTAGAGCAAAATCCTTCAAAAGAAGAACTTTCTATAACACTATTCCAATTAGGTCATGAAAATGAACTTGATGGTGATATTTTTAATCTAGAGCTTACACCAAATAGAGGAGATTGCCTTTCTCTTAGAGGTTTAGCAAGAGACTTAAATCACTTCTATAAAAATAAAAACAACATAAAGATTTTTGAAAAAAATATTGAAGAGTTTGATTTAAATTTTACAAACCATGAAAAAAGAAGATGTCCCAATATTAGTTTTCTGCATATTGAGATTGAGGACGAAGTATTAGTTTATAGAGATTACTTAGAAAGATATTTCACTGATCTTGGTAACAAAAAATTAAACTTCTTTACAGATGTCTCTAATTACCTCTCATATGAATTAGGCCAACCGACTCATTGCTATGATTTTGATACTGTTTATGATGGCTTTGATCTAAAAACATTAAATAATGATTATAGATTTCAAACTCTTCACGGCGAAGAGATTGTTGTAAAGAAAGGGGATCTCGCCTTTTTAAAAAATAATGAAGTGATAAATTTAGCTGGAATTATGGGGGGTAAAAAGACCTCTTGTAAGCCTAGCACAAAGAAGGTTTTAATTGAGTCAGCGCATTTCTTACCAGATGCAGTTATTGGTAAGGCTATTTCTTATGACTTAAAGTCTGATGCTTCTCATAAGTTTGAAAGATTTGTTGATCCACATCTATCTGAATTAGCTTTGAGAAGATTTATCAGTATTGTCTTAGATCATGCCAAAATCACTCAACTAAAAGTTGCTAAATTCAACTCTCTCAAACCGAAAAAGAAGAGGATAATCTTTGATGCAAGTGCAATAAATAGTATCCTCGGTACCAATTATGATGAAAAATTTCTAAAAAGTATTCTTAATGACCTTTATTTTGAAATCCAAAATAAAGAAATGATTGTTCCTTCTTTTAGGAGTGATATAGAAAGCAGTAATGATATCGCAGAAGAAATTGCAAGAGTCGAGGGCTATGACAAAATTAAATCTAGCCCACTTAATATTCAAAAAATTTCAAAAGCTAAAAGTTTTATAAATGACTTGAGATTATTCCTGATACAAAATGGTTTTACGGAAGTCATAAATTTTCAATTTTCTAAGAATGAAAGCGAAGTAAGTATTTCAATTGATAATCCTTTAGATATAAATAAAAAAAACATTCGAACAGGTCTAGAGGAGTCACTTATAGAAAATCTCCTCTATAATGAAAAAAGACAAAAAGAGTCAATAAAGCTTTTTGAGATATCTGATTTGTATACAGTTAATGAAAAAAACGAAATAAGCTTTGAAAGACATCTTGGAGTGATAGCGTGCGGAAGAATAGCTAATAATTATGAGGCTTTCAATAAAATTATAGATAAAAACTTCCTAGTAAATATATTTAAAAAATCTAATATTAATGTCGAGAATTACATTTCCAGAATTGACAGACAAAAGCTTGATACTAAGAAAAAACTTGATATTTTTTTTTTCCAGCTGCCTATTAAAGAAATAGAAGCCTCTTTTGATCAATCTTCTGTAGAAAGTGTTCCTCTATCTAAAGGCTTTTTTAAATATAAAAGACTTTCTGATTTCCCTTCTTCAAATAGAGATTTCTCATTCCTTATTAAGGAAAAGTCTAACATTAATAAGATATCAGAAATTATATTAAAAAATGACTCCCAGATTATTAAAGATGCCTTTCTTTTTGACTACTTCCACAACGAAAAAGAGGGTTATTTTAAAGCAGGCTATAGATTTATTTTTCAGCATCCTGACAAGACTCTAACAGATGAAGAAATAATAAATGAGACAGACTCAATCATTAGCGAGATCTTGACTATAGACGGCGTATCTATTCCAGGATACAAAAAGAATGACTCCTAGAAGACAAAAAAGCTTTTATTTTTTGACTCTTTTTTATATTTCAATGTTTTCATCTACTGATAGTTTTGAAAATAATATCTATAATAATCATGGGTCCGTAGGCTTAATCAATATGCCAAGTGCAAGATTTTATGATGAAAGCTCATTTGGTATCACCTTATATGATGGGACTCCCGATCAAAAAATCACTATGACATCATCACCTTTTGACTGGCTTGAGGCCTCTTTCTTTTATACAAATATTCAGGGTTTACCTTATCCGGGCTTTGAATATCAAGACTATAAAGATAAGGGTTTTAATATGAAGCTTAGGCTTAAAGAGCAAGGTAAATTACCAGCACTCGCAGTAGGGATTAATGATATTGCAGGTACTGGATTTTATAGTGGTGAGTATGTTGTGTCTTCATATGAATTGAATAATGCTGATTTTCACCTCGGTATCGGCTGGGGAACATTAAATGGTTTGAATGATTTTAAGAATCCATTAACCTTTTTAGATGAAAGATTCAAAAATAGACCAACAGAATTTGAAGATGAAGGCGGACAATTCCAACCTTCTAGATACTATTCTGATGAAAATATTTCATACTTTTTTGGCCTGTCATATCTTCTAAATGAAAATACTTTATTTAAATTTGAGAGAGATACAACCAAGATAGATGGGCAAATAGATTATGAATTCCCTAAAAGCAGATATAGCTATGGATTTGAGTATAAGTTCAATAATAACTTTAGTATTGGGGTATTCAATGAAAGAGATAATTTTTTATCACTAAAGTTCACTTATAAAAATAATCCAAATGATCAAATTTCTAGGTATAGATTTAAACCCATTCAGACAAGCGAGGATCTAACCAAATATGACAAGTTTAAAGAAAATCTTGCAAATAATGGCGTTGGTGTAAATAAGATCTTAAAAAATGGTGAAAAACTTGGTATAGAAGTCACTCAGTTCGCTCATGGAGATATTGGAACTATAAAAGAAATCATAGGTGTTGCTAAACAACAAAGCGGCATATCTGAAGACGTATTAACAAACTATAAAATAGTAGATTTAAAAGTAATAGAGGGCTTTGATGCCTCCTTTGAAGAGGATAGCGAAGTAATTTTTTCTAAAAATAGACAAAGAGGTTTTAATACTTCCACAAAATTAAATTTTAGGCCTTTTATTGCTGCAAGGGAGGGATTCCTAAAGGCGGCACTGCTTCTTGAAAACGACTCCGAATATTTGTTTTCAGATAATTTAATTTTTTCTGCAAATTTAAAATATTCAATTTGGGATAACTTTCAAGATTTAACAATACCTCCTAGAGATACATTTCCCGCTCAGGTTAGATCAGATGTAAAGGATTATTTAAGAGGTTTTAATGATGGAATAGTAATTGGTAGAGCTCAACTCGATTTCTACAAAAGTCCAATAAAGAATAACCATATAATGGTTTCAGCTGGCATTTTTGAAGAAATGTTTAATGGGTATGGTTTTGAATATTTATTTTTTCCACCTGAGAGGAGTTTTGCAATTGGATTTGAGGCTTATAAAGTTTTTAAAAGGGACTACAAGCTTCAATTTGGGATGCTTGATTATGAGAATGAAACTGGGCATATAAATTTTTATCATCGAAACTACAAATATATTCCTTTTGATACAAAGATTTCATACGGTAAATATTTAGCAGGAGATATTGGTTCCACAATTCAATTGTCAAGAAGCTTTAGAAATGGTGTCCAATTTGGTATTTTTGCGACCTTTACAGATGTAACTGCAGAAGAATATGGAGAGGGTTCATTTGATAAAGGAATCTTTTTCAATATACCTATTGTCGGAAACTTTATTAATTATTCATGGAGGCCTCTCACAAAAGATCCAGGAGCAAAATTGATAAGAAAGAATAATCTTTATGATCTGTTAGTCAAATTTAGACCAATAAATGAATGAATTAAAAAACGAAAAAATGCAAAAATTTTAATAATTGTGTTGTAAAAAAACACAAATATGAAATAATTGGCAGCTTGTATTTAGTAATATATACTTAAAGACTTATTCTAATTTTTATAGAGGATGATAAAAATGTCAAATAGCAGCTTAGAAAGAATTTCTTTGTTAACACTCCTATTTTTTATAGGTATTGCACTTCCAGTAGATATTTATGCACAGGAGGAATCTAGTGATAGCGCTGAAACTGTTCAAGAAATGGCTGAAAGACTTAATGATATGGATTCTGATGAGTTAGAGGCAAGAAAAGATGAAATTGAAGAGGAACTCGAAGAAGAGGACGATGATAGAAAGATAGTTGCGCTTCTTAGGGAATTAACATTGATTGAGCAAATCTTAGGAGCTGCTGCTGGATTAATTTTACTTGATAACATTACTGATGATGATAGTAAAGATACAGTTGCACCCGTCATTACTCTTAATGGAAGTAATCCAGATTCTGTAGAGCTTGGTGATACTTATGTTGATCCTGGGGCTGATGCTGATACTGGTGAAACGGTTGTTGTATCAGGAAGCGTTGACACAAGCACAGTAGGCTCATACACATTAACATACACAGCAACAGATGCTTCAGGTAATGTTGGAACTGCAACAAGGACTGTAAATGTTGTTGATACAACTCAACCTACTATTACTGTTTTAGGTGATAATCCAGCAACTCTTGAGCTTGGAGATACATATGTTGACTCCAATGCAACTGCTGAAGACGCTTCAGGCACAGCTACAATAACAGCTAGCAATAATATCGATCCAGATGTCATTGGCACATACACAGTTACTTACACAGCTACAGATGCATCTGGTAATTCATCTACGGCAACTAGAACCGTTAATGTTGTAGATACTACAAGTCCAACAATTACTATTTCTGGAGATAATCCAGTAACTGTCGAGTTTGGAGATAGTTATAGTGATGCTGGAGCTTCCGCAGAAGATGCTGATGAAACAGTCACTTTAGAAACCACATCTAATGTAGATACAGATACTGTTGGATCTTATTCAGTTACTTATACTGCTACTGATGGTTCAGGAAATACTGCTACTGCCTCAAGAACTGTAAATGTTGTTGATACAACAGCTCCAGTATTTGTTTCAACTGGCAACTTTACAATGGATGAAAATTCAACAGGACCTATAGGCACTCTTTCGGCTACTGATCTTGGAAATCTCACTTATTCAATGGGTGATGGCGGGTCAGTTATAGAAGTAACTGAAGGCGGAGTCCTTTCATTCTCTTCTAATGCTTTTGAGGATGAAGATGGAAATCGAAATGGTATCCCTGATTATGAAGGTTCTGGAACGTATCCATTTGATGGTGACTATGCTACTGCAATTGGATGTTCTGGCAATAATGATGACAACTATCTTGTAAATGTTTCAGATGGATATAATTCAGCTAGCTTAAATCTTTGTGTACAGATCAATAACTTGAATGACAATGATCCAGAAATTACTTCAGGCGCTTCCTTTAGTGCAGAAGAAAATCAAACGGCAATTGGAACCGTAACTGCATCGGATGCTGACGGAGACTTGAATGACCTTACATTTAGTGTTTCAGGCTCAGAATTAGCAATTGGCGAGTTATCAGGAGTCCTAACTTTTGTGACCGCACCTGATTATGAAACTCAAACTAGTTATTCAGCTACAGTTACAGTCTCAGATGGTACCAATTCTGCATCACAAGATATAACAGTTACTGTTACAAACGATCCAGATGATGATGACTCAGGTACTGGAACTGGCACAGGAACTAGCACAGGAACTAGCACTGGAACTGGAACTGGAACTGGAACAGGCACTGGAACTGGAACTGGAACTGGAACTGGAACTGGAACTGGAACAGGCACTGGAACTGGAACAGGCACTGGAACTGGAACTG
>MDTB01108702.1_pt1 | contig 43615 bp, 41 predicted proteins | sample 811161 | NCBI WGS metagenome assembly MDTB01 (sample SAMN05326650, study PRJNA326480) | marine metagenome | isolation source: seawater | place: Mediterranean Sea | collected 2009 | reverse complement strand
ATAAAAGAGTTATTAAATCTTATCGATGAACAGGACTTTGCTATTAATCATGTAGCTGATAAATCTGGAGTAAGCTTCCAGACAATACTGCGTTGGCAGAAATCAAGCATACCAAATCTATATAATTTTAGAGCCGTACTACAAAGTATTGGCTATGATTTAGAGATAAAGAAAAATGAAGACACACATCCCTAACACATCTCATCGTCATCCTTATTTTCCTTGTGTTGTATGAACTTTGCATACGACATCACGGCTTCAGCAAGCGTTGAACTTAACTCGATTGAGGATAGGTGAGATAGGAAATAACTTGAAGTACCAAGGGTTATTACTAACCCATTCGGTAACATTTCAATGGTGGGTATGATGGGGATTGGGGCTTTGTCTGATAGCTGGGATACATTGTAACCATCCCATTGCGAAGCCTCTTCAACGTAGGCTATGACATGTTCTCTCTTAGTCTTGTCCATGCTCACTTATCCTATCACACATATATAAGAAATCTTTTTGGTTCCAGCCACCCTTCATCATGTTCACAATTCCAGCCACTAACTGTATGTTGCTTGGTATGTAGCCCACATCATTATCAATCCGATCAATGCTAATGTTAAAAGGATTTCTTTTTCTTCGATCACCTTTTCTTTTATATTCCAGTTGAACACCTGACAAAGCACACTGACCATTTTGTTTATAATATATTTCAATAATGTCTTCATAGGTTATGTTCCATTCCATGTTGGGGCTTATCTTTGCACGACTGTAACGCAGTTGTGAGAACGCCCTCCTTATATAATTCTCTGGCTTTAATGCAAAACTCCTATTCTTTTTTTCCAAATAACAGGGCTTACAAGTAAGAACTCTGCACTCCCTTCTTTTACCACGACCACCGATTTTATAATAATCTTCGATACGCTTAGTCTTTTTACAGTGCTGGCATGTTCGCCAGTCTGCCATCTAGTTCTTAGGTATGCCTTTAATAATGGTTTTCTTTTTGGGTGCGACTTCATCAATAACCTGATTGGCTTTACGAGATACGTTTTCGTTATAGCCTTTCATTTTTAATACGCAGCCACCTATTTTTCTACATGTTTCTGGTACTGGGCAACTTCCACAGTGCATTTTAAGCTCCTTCCTTATCGTTCTTAATAATCCTCGGTGTCTTAAATAATGGCACGACTTTCGCTGTCATGTCGTCCTGGGGTTCAACATCTGACGGCAAGCTTTCATCAAACGTAACCTCAATCTGCATTTCGTTTTCATCATATGTTTCGTATCCACATGATCGTAACCATTCACTATAGATATTTACCCAGTCGCTTAATTTCATAACGACTAAGCTATCGCCTGTAGGCATATTGTTTTTCCGACTGATAACCACTGGCATTTCACCATCAGTTTTACTGGCAGCGATCCCATTTTCCGACTGAGCCATAGCTGCATATGGACTAAATTTTTCTGTGCGTTTTGCTTCTACCCACATAGTCGGAGTTCCAAGTAAGTCGGCTCTGCCACCCCCACCAAGATGAGCACCCCCACCTGACAATGGCATACGACTGATTTGACCAGAGCCTCCAAACAATCTTGCGTCTAAATATTTTGCAAGCTCACGCTCATAACCATCGCCTTTACGTTTACCAAATTTGCCACTCATTTAAGTCTCCCATATATATTCATCGGGCAACCCCTCCCACTGTTGCGTGTTATGTTTGCATCTATCGCAAACGTACTGAAACTTAGGTCTCTCCATCTCCGACTTACATCGGAGACAAGGACGTTTCCACATTTTGGTTTGGGTTTTGTGACTAGGCGAGAGGGCGTACTTCGCTCCTTCAAAATCAGCCATGTCTTCTCGGACTAAAATCCGTTTAAGAGTATCAGTGCAACAGCCCACATAATTAGCCATTGCTCGGTAAGTGTATTTGTTATCTAACATGTACTGTAACCTAGTCCTCTCGTTTTCCGAGAGCACTCGTCCAGACATAATCGTATTGCATCTCCCTTCTTGTTAAAGAGCACCCCCCGAAAAGGGGGGGTGCGACTAATTGATATACAATAATATATATAACTACTTACATTCCTAATTTTTATTGCCATTCTGATCGTTGACGATAACAATAAAATAAACTTACTTGACGACACCCCACTACCTATAGTTATAATCCACGCAGTGGCATTAGAAACAAATAGAACAACTAGCAAGATTTGGCTCCTTGAGCCAATCTTGTAAAACAATGTTCTAATTAGTCTAATACCTAAACCCCAGTTTTCTCTTCAAGAACACCATCTATTTCCACACATCCCCATTCTATTATAGGAACTCTGAAAGCATTATGTGCTGAAGACAGTATGCTATCCCTGTGTTTAGCTAAGTGTTCTTGGCAAAGATGGACATTTGGGAATGGGGGTATAGAGGTATTGACCTTCACGTTAGCGACATCGCCTAGTTGAATTACTACATATATAAAAAAGTATTTCATCTACTATAACCCTTTCTCTTTACAGGCTTATATTTTTCAAGCCAGCATTTTGCACACAGTAATATGTTAGCCTCTTTTGTGTCTGCTTTCTTCCCACATTTCTGACATTTTAACATCACTCCTATAATCACCCTTCACCAATCCATCTCTTCACTTCATACACTGGGAGCATCAACTCACGGCTAATATCCATAGCTGACTTTCCTTTTTGCTCGTGAAGTATTATTGCTTTTTGTTTGGGCGATAGAGTTGACACTATATAACTAGAGCCATCGACCAATCGTTCAGCCCACCCTATATAATGTGTCTGATGCAATTCGGTTTGTGATCTGACCTTACCAAAGGTAACTTGCGTTACCATTTTCAAACGACTGTCTGGTTCAAGATACTGATCGAGATAACCAAACGGGGATTTACGCTCACCCCTACCAGTATAAACCTCAAAGTCGCCATCAAGAATACCAGCCTTCTGTTTTGCGTCCTGTTTATTTTGAAAGACTTGCGTCACCATAATCTGCGTGTCGATGTCTGTTAACTGTGCAGTCGAACCAGCTTCTCTTCCCAATCCTGTTTCACCTGGCTTGTTTCTGTGATGGACGACTACGACTGCTGCGTTATATTTTGTCCTGATGCTGCGAGCCACATGATTTACTTTGAACCACTCAGACGCTGAAGCTTCTTCGATACCACCAAAAGCATTTCTAACTGTATCAATTACTACAACGTCAGGCTTGATCTCATCCAACCATTCTTCAAGAAGTCGGAACCCATCCTCGGTTCGGAGGTTCATCTCACCACCATCTTCTTTTGAAATTAAAGCTGGCGACCACATGTTCATGTTTGTTCCAGTGTCTCCAAACATGTTGGTAAAGTTTCTGAAACGCTGAAGAACTGTCCGTGCTGGATTATCGTAGTCAAGGTAAAAGACTTTGCACGGCTTCTTTGTTTCGTAAGGGCCAAAGCTTGGATTGCCAGATGCCAGTGATGTCAACAAAGCAGATAAGAAAAAGGACTTGCCATGTCCATTGTAACCTACAACCTGACTAATCGCTCCGTGAGAGATTAAAGGCTCGGCAATGTAATCAGTATCGCCCAATGTGTCGATCAACCTGTCCACATCGGAACTATATATAGGTCTTAATCTACCTAATCGGGTGCTTTTCTTTTCTTTATTGGATTTTCTATCGCCATTACTGTCATAATCGGACTTATAATTCCTTTTATCTAACTCAATAGCAGAGTTAATCTTCTCTTTAATCCATTTATCAGTGTGATTAGGTGTGTAATTGGAGCTATCAAAGAACTCGTCATGGAATTTATTGACTACTATATATAGATCATCCCCAGTCACACCTTGTCTAACCTTCTGTGCAACAAATCTAAACATCCAAGTATCTGTTCCATCACCAGTCGTTAGCTTTCTATTTAAATGAGCTACCCTCAACTTAGCCTGATCCCAGATAGGCATAGCCTCTTGAACATCAGCGACTTTGACATTCTCTAAGTCAAGATTACCAAAAGAAAACTCTCCTTCGATTGGAGCCACTACCTCCGTAGGCATTTCCTTCCAGGGGAAGTCGTCCAAATTATCCCACTCGCAGCCAGTACCAATTTCAAACTCGTACAGGTGCACGACTTTGCCATCTTTTATTTTTACCGAAGGAGGCATAACCACATACCCCCCATCCCCACGGAAATCCAATCCTTGGATTTTGTGTAGATCAACTGTGTTCTGAAATCTTGTACCTTGCCTTGGGTGTGCAAAGTAATAGTGCCTACCTCTAGTAGTCTTAACAGAGTACGGAGTGGTTAACCCCCTATTCTTGCAATAGTCAACAGCCTTTTCGTTGTCGCAATCAACAACAACTACCCCAGAGATAGACCCCGTTATCAAAGCTAAGTTAAAGTTCTTAACGACTGTGCCACTCTCTGTAGCTACACCCTCGTAAAACCATTCATCAACTTCATCGTGGGTTACTTGTTTTGTCTGGTACTGTGTCCATTTAATCAGTGGCTTCTTACTTGAAATACTAAGTGGGATTATATTCCATCCCCTATCAACGGCTTCTGTAGCCATGTTGTGCATGGCACTACGCCATTCATCATTTACATTCTCTGTCATTGTGTGTGTCCTTGTTAAAGTAATCGTTTAAATCCAAGTGAGGATTTCGGTCTAATAGCTTGCAGATAAGTGGAGAGCCAATATAGCCAGTCCTTATTATTCGGTAAGGTGCTGTTCTATGCCTCTCCATTACTCTGGCTACTTCGTTTACGCCACCACAGTCGTCAATAAATTTGGCTGCGTTAAAAATCATTTCTCATACCCCAGCTTTGTGTTCGGCTACGGCTTGGATAATTTCCTCATCGGTAATTTCTTCCAAGTCGTAAAATCTTTTTGACATCATAACCCTCTGGTTTCTGCCACTCTTCCCACGCCTCGTAACCTCACACCGAACAATCAACCCCTTCTCCTCCAGAGCTTTGAACCTGTTGGTTATTGAGTTGTATCGGTAATTAGATAAGTCGTTAAGAACATCGTCTTGTATGCAACCAGTCGTTCCATACTTGTCAATGACAGCCCAGACTATCGCCTCTAGCTTTGTAGCATCGATAGAATTAGCAGCTTCAATAGATGTGTTGTCGCTGTCAGTTCGATACATTTTATATGTCTCAGTCATGCACTTCTCCATTGTTAAAGATACCTATCTTTAACACATCTTATGCAGTCTTTTACACATCTGTTTAACATTTTACACATCTTTTGACACTTAGTAGTCTAGTAAAAGATATGTAAATGATATATAAATAACTCACTATTAACATTACTTTCACGGAGGACTATTATGAGTGATTGGGATGCGTATGATGACGCAGACGAAACAACTCTAACGGGACAAGCAGAACGCTACGCCCATCTAGCAGAAAACAAATCAAAAATCGAAGCAGAAATGGAAGGTCTCAAGGATAAAATTCTTGAAAGCTTTTCCAAAGAAGCTGGTGAACAGTCATTAAAAGCTGGAAATAATTTAGTGACTGTAAAAATCTTAGAGCGTTGGGAATGGGATCAAGAAGCTATGACTGATCTATTCGCTGGGCACGAAGAACTCCCCTCTCATGTGAGCAAACGACTTACAGTTGATAAACGTAAGTGGAAAACTTTGGATGAAGCAGAGCAGAAATTAATACTGCCGTGTCTCACAAGAAAGCTGGGAACAGTAACTATAAATGTGAGTGAGGTGAAGGATGTTTAATCCTATGAATACAAATGACCACACCACTTCATATCGTAAGTGTCTTTTATATGGGCATCATGGCTGGGGTAAGACTACCCAGTTTGCTCACTATCAGAAACATTATGGCAAAGGTTTCATTATCTCAGGAGAGAGTGGATTAAGTTCTATTCGATCCAGTGGTATTGACTACTTGCCTTTTACGTCATGGGGTGGCGAAACAAATCCAGATCAGAATATGTATTCTTTTCGAGATATTGTTAAGTGGGTGAAGTCAGAAGACTTCAAAGCTAAAGGTTATAAGTGGATTGGTATAGATAGTCTTACAGAATTATCTGACCATTCTATGAAACACGCCAATGATCTAGCAGAAAAAGAGGCAGCAAAGACTGGTAAAGCCAAGAATGGTTTTGAAGTTTATAGCACTCATGGATCAAACATTATTGGTGCTTGCAAACTTATCCGAGACTTGCCTTGCCATGTTCTCATTACGGCTCTTTCAAAAGAGAGCACCGATGATAATGGCAATGTCGAGTATTGGGCAATGGTGGGTGGTAAGCAAACCCAACACCAACTTCCTGGGATTTTCGATGCAGTCTTTTGTGGTGTCAGACATACAGCAGACAGCGAAGATAAGGGAAAAAAGAAGGTCATACGTTACGTCATTACCGATGAAGTCAACGGCTGGAAGGGTAAGGTTCGTGACGAAAAGCGAAGACTGAGACCAGTCGAGCAAACAGGAAACATTGTTGATTTGTTCAGACGAATGGACATGGACGATGACACTTATGAAAAGTGGATAGCCAAGCATATTAATAAAGAAGGAGAAGATAATGGCGTTTAGTTTTGAAGACCTCAATTTAGAGGGAGTGGTTTCTGCCAAGGGAAGTATGCAACTTCCTAAAGGCAAATACGTTGTGAAGGTAACCGAAGCAGAGGTTCGTAAAACCTCTAAGGGTGGCTCACAAGTTTACTTAAACATGTCGTGTGACGATGGAATGATAAGAATGTGGATCAATGTCCATGTTCCATCATCCGAGGTAGCGACTAGGATAGGTCGTGAACAACTGAAAGCATTGTGTACTTTTGGTGGTCATACCAACCCAGATAAACCAGGAGACATAGCCAGTCTTGTTGGCCTGACCCCTGGCATTAGGGTTATAGATGATACCTTCAAGGGTGACGATGGCGAAGATCGCCAAGGCACAAAAGTTTCTGGCTTCATTGACCCCAAGAGTGTCCCGAAGGGTGTGGTGTCCTCCTCCCAAGATAACCAGTCGGGAGACACAAGCGATGCGTTAGATGACGATATTCCATTTTAACTCATAGCTTGGGAACTGGGGGGCAAAGGTTTGGTTGCCCCCCTTTTTTAATAAATGAAACCTGATATTACAGCTTTAATTGACAAAGCGTACAGTGCTGAAGAACCTCAAAAAGCTAGGTCTTATATTGGTGCTTCTGGCATAGGTAACGATTGTCTTGTGGCTATAGCTTTCGCACATCGTGGCTATCCCGAAACACCTCCTGACCCAAAACTCAAGAGGATATTTCGTGATGGACATAGCATAGAGTACAGAGTAGTTGCCGATCTAAAAAAGGCTGGCATCTCTGTAATGGAAGACGACCCTATGACGGGTAAGCAATGGGCTTATACTGCGTATAACGGACTAGCTATCGGTCATGCTGATGGCATAGTTGAGATTGATGGCGTGGCTCACGGCTTAGAAATTAAATCTATGAATGATGCGATGTTTAGGTCGTGTCAAAAGAAAAGCGTTAGGTATTCACACCCTCATTATTACGATCAGATGATGATGATGATGGGGATGTCTGGATTGTCTTGTTTCTTATTCGTTGTCTACAACAAAAACAACAGTCTTTATCTGCATGAGTATGTAGAGTTTGATGAGTTCAGATACGAATTTTTAATGTCAAAGATTGAAAGAGTTATCAATGATGACATCACAAAAATTGCGACTGATGAAAGCGACTGGAGATGCAGAGGTTGTTTCAAACGAAACGTCTGTTGGCACGGACAAATGCCTGACGAAAAAATAATAAGGACATGTGGAAACGCCAAGGCGAACTTTCAAGGAGAGTGGCTATGCACTAAAGGATGCACAAGCCATTGTGAGGCGTGGGAACCTTACGTCCCAAAGGAAAAACAATGAGAAAAACATTACTCGAAAGAAAGCTGACGATTGAAGCAGAAATGGACAATCTAAATGCTCGGCTTAGTTACATGAAAGATGACATGAGTAGAGATGAAGTTAAGAAAGCTTTGGATAAGCTACGTTATTTAATTTCTGAGAGGTTGGACATATCAATTAAAATGATAATAAAGGGTGGAAATGAAAACTAGAATAAAAATCGTAGCCTTTGCTGGTCAAATGGGTACAGGCAAAACTTTATGTGCCGATTATTTGTGTGCTCACCACGGATATGTTAAAGTAAAGATGGCTGATCCTCTAAAGAATATGCTTAGAGCGATTGGATTAACCGATGCACATATAGAAGGTTCTCTTAAAGAAGAGCCGTGTGATTTATTAGAAGGGAAAACACCGAGATGGGCGATGCAATCCTTGGGGGTCGAGTGGGGAAGACAGCAGATAGGCGAAACATTCTGGGCAAACATTTGGGCGAAGGAAGCCCACCGACATTTAACGCTAGGAACCCCCGTAGTGGCAGACGACTTGAGATACATCAACGAAGCACGAGCAGTGAAGGCTCTGGGGGGAGTGACAGTTCACTTACTGAGGGGCGAATTGAAAGACGCAAGTCACTCTTCTGAAATCATTGACTTTAAATGTGACCACAAGTTAACCAATAACGAAGAAGATGAGTATGGCATGTTTGGTCTACTAGACAGGATAGTTAACTTTGACTTATTTAAGTCGTATCAGATGGAGCAACCTCCACAATTTTTTGGTTATGATCCTTTGGCTGAGACAGACAACTAGCTGTTTCTCCCGAACAACAATCCCCGTCTGAAATTTGATGACATATAGCACATTGCTGATGTCCATGAATAAATACTAATTGCTGTGGTGCTCCACACCTATCACATCTTCTTACATTATCTTGTAACATTTTCTTCTTTCTACAATGTACCCGTAGATGTCTGAACAAGTCTTGCACTATGTTCTCACATTCTTGGGTTTTGGCCCCGAATTATTCGCTGCCCTTTTTCTTTTGACTGCCGACTTCTTAGCTGAAGCTGACATCACCCTGGCTTTAGCCAGTGGCACACACTTGGGATACTTACGTCCATCCCCTTTCTTTCTGCCACATGGTTGGTACTTGCCATTCTTTTTAGGTGCACCAATGTCCACCCATTTTTCTTTTACCCATTTACGAAGACCACTCATTTTTTCTTAGCCTTCTTTTTCTTGCCTCCGACTTTGACTTTGCCAGAGCAAACTGCTGAAGCATACATATTTGCATACGCTGATGGATAGACCTTGTATTTTCTTTTGGCAGCAGCTTTGCCTCTTGCACATAATTTAGCCACGACTTCTCCTTTTTGGTTTGGGCAACGACTGAGTGTATGCCTCCTTGATTTGTTCTATGGTTCGGAAACAACCAACGCAAACATCATCAACTAGCTTACAAATTCCAACACATTTTGTTACCACGCCTTGCACGACCAATATCTTGCCTTGGTTTTTGGGCCAGGGTTGGCACAATTATGACGAGCACGAAACGACTTCCGTCTAGCTGGTATGCTCTTTTTAATCTTCATGTTTGGATCACCAAACCTAACGATTTTAATCTTAGCCCCATCGCTTACACAGACTGCCGACTTCTTTGGTTTGCCTGGAGTTCGGAAAGGTTTGTTAAGACTTTTGCCTTTGCATGGGCCACTAGCTTTTTTCTTTGCCATTATCTAAACCTCTTCTGGATATATTTTATTGTGGCGTAAACCCCCAGACCAATAACTATGTAGGCAATCCCATCGAACCACGAGATGGCATGTATTGTTTCAACCAAGTCTGACGTTATAAAATCCATAGCTACCTCGAATGAGAATTAAAAAGAAATAGACCAGTCGCAAGAACAACAAACGCAACTAGAGACATAACTACAATACCCATAGTCTTAATGTTCTCTGCCAACTGCTGTTGTTCTCTTCTTCGTTTAAGCATTGCTTCCTTCTCTATTTCTTTTTGCTCTTGTATCCGTCTAGCTCTTTCATTAATGATGCCTTGCCAAGTACCTGGGCCGAACCTCATGTTCACCATATTGGCAATCTCTTGCATTTTTTCTTGAGCCAGTTTTGCGTTAATAGTTTCTTCAGCAACATTCTTAATACTAAGAACACTGTTATTTGCATCTATCCTATTCTTTTGAATTTGTTTCTCGCCCTCAAACAGTTGATCGATATGCTTTGCCAAGCCACCGATGTCACTTACATTATTTACTAACTGCTTGATTTGTTTGTGTGCAGAATTGACAAGTGCAATCCCAGCGAGAACCTCCCCTATCATTCATTAGACCTTTCTTCCATTTGGCTTGTTGCTTACCTTCTTTTTATTTTTCTTTTGCACAATTTTTCCATAAGGAGACTTAGGGGTCTTCTTAGGCATAGCTTTTTTTCCGTGATACATTTTTCTTTCCCTTCTTCTTGGTTATACAAGGACACCCTTTCACGAGCATTTGTCCTTGTCTGCCAGCCTTGGCATAGTTTGTGGGACGAGAGGACGTTGGCCTCACATTCCCAGTCGTTTGAATACCCCTATTTGCCACCTTTGTACCTATCACCAAACCACCAGCTTACAGCCATACCAGTTAGGAATATGACTTGAGCAGCTATGTCGTCTTGGCCTTCCTCGCTTAACTGGAAAAAAAGTATTCCAGTCAATACAATCAGTGACAAAGTTAACACGGGTCTTATTAGTCTTAGCAAAGTTACAACCCACCGATATGGTGTGCCGTACTGGTTGTCGTGATCGTAACTTGCTTGCCTAGTCGTAGCAAAAGTCGCAGCTTCTGCAATAATCTGTTCGTTTTCCATCTCGGCAGACCGAGCCTGAATGTTGAGTTCCTGTAAAGACAACTCATGTTTAAATTCTTCTCGCTTCAGTTCGAGCTTCTGTTTGGTCTCGAAGTAACCAGCGACTTTGCCGACTACTGTTCCAAGTATGCCAGTAGCTCCACCAAATAATGCCGTTAATATTGCGTCCATATTACCATCTCGCTCTTTTTTTCCTGTTGTCCACATGGACAAAGGTTTTGTAATTCATTCCAATTCCCATAAACCCGACTTTCATCGCAGCCTTAACAATCGTGTCTTTGTCTGTAACTAATGGTACATCAAAAGCCTTAGAAGGTTCGTCCTCCCTGGCGATATGTTGCGACTTTGGTGCTCCTCCGACTTTGGCATTATGCCTGGGGCAGCGACTTGCAGAGTACGGGGAAAAAGGTATGCCGAGTTCATCACGCAAAGCTTGCAGTTTTTCTACAGCTTCTTGTTCTACATTCACAAAACCACAGCAACGGCAAGCGAACTCACTCCATTTAAAATTCTTTGATGCGTGTCCTTCTTTCATTGTTCTATTACCACATCAGCAGTGGTCTCTATCCAGACTTTAGCCCCACAAGACAGGGGTTTGTCTGGACTGTAAACAATCTTGCTATCGCCAAGAATTTCAACAGAGTGCCCGTAATCATTAGACTTGCTAGTCTTTACAGTGATACATGGTTTACGCTCACCAGTCTTGTGATTAGACCTGATTACATGCTGGTTAATATGTATTCTTTTTTTTACCATGAAGAGTTGCCCCATCCTTTTGAGCTTGTGAATTTGTCTTTGCCAAACTTCGACTTCATCATTTTATCTCCACCTGATGTTCCACCCAGATCGGCTGCACCTTCTCTCAAATCGTGAATACCTCCGAGTACAGGCAGTCGTCCAGCGATTGACCTGAACATTTCACGCCTTGCTCCAGTCTTGCTTCCGTCTTCTGTGATGTAGTCTTTAATGCCAGCACCTACGTCATAAACATCTTCGGCAGCAGAAACGGCTGGGCCAAACACACCTGACATAGTTCTGACAAATCCATACTTGCCATTATCTAGTTGGGCTGAAGTGTTGTAGAACATTTCTACAAACAAACCTAAACCACCCATAGCAAGTAGACCTTCAAGATACCAGCCTAGCAATTTATCTGTATCTCCATCTTCTTCTACACCCATAAGGTCAGCAAAGTAGCTCATATTTTTTGTAAAGCTTCTGTCTCTAAGCCTTCTTACCTTGTTGCCATCTGCATCTTCCCCTCTACCTTGAACAATGTCTTTAACGCCAGCAGACATAGCACCTACGCCTACACCAGCAGTAATCATATACATTAATGGTTTTGGGTTCTTATGTACGAAAGCTTCTTCCAGTACATCCTTACTTAATCTTCCCATCATTAGAGGAAAGGTTTTAAGCTGTGTCATTAATGAACCCCAAGGAGTTTGACCCCACATTGGTATGTCATTTGGGTTAGGTGTAAAGATAGCTTCGTTAGTGAAACGCATGGCTGCATATTTAAAATCAGCTATGGCAGCCATGTTTTCAGTCGGCATATCAAGCCTTGGTGCACCAGGAGCTAAGTAATCAACCCTAGCATTTGAACCAGTCAGTCCATATCTTTCTAAAAATCTTTCTGAATTTCTATATGAAGGTGAGTTTTGTGCACCCCTTTGTCTTAGGGCACGAGCATTAGCTATCTCAGACCTAAAGGCTTCCATGCCCACCATTGATGCCATCTGTCTGTTAAAGTTAGTCCAGTCGGTCAACAGGGTGGCGTTGAAGAATGAGTTGGCAAACTTCTGTGTTCCTTCACCAGCCATCTGCACAAATCTTTCGTGCATCAGATTTTCTATACCCACTCCAATGTTTTTCGCAGCAGCCCTATAAGCTGGGTTGGTGTTGTATTTTGCCCAAGCCTTTGTAAAGGCAGCCATGTTGCCAGACCTGATTAGTGGTAATACCAAGTCGGGGGCTGACGTTAGGGTTGTAAAACCAAGAAGCGAAACAGCATTAAATGTTTTAAGTCGTCTAGTGAATTGGTGTCCAAATTCATTTCCTTCACCAACAATTGGACGCTTGTTTAAAACCCTGTTCATGCTAGTCAAATCATTAAGCAAGGTTTTACGCTGTATTCCTCCCTTGAAGTCGGCCAGTCCGTTAACGACTGCATCAACTCTTGCTAAGAACTGTGGGTCATTACGCTGTGTGTATTCCATTGCGTTAATAAGGATGTTCTTTGCTTTGACTATGTTCTGTTGTGGGTTATTGCCTAGAGTTTTTTGAACCTCTGATACAAGCTTGCCTATCTCATCTCGTGTCAGATTTAACTGAGGAACAATAATTTGTTGCACATCTAGCTTGGCTCCCATTCCATCACCTTTACTGACAAGGTGCTTTGAGTTACCAAGAATACTAATCGCTGCTTCTGTACCCATCTCAGCTATTGAATAGTAAGCATCAAACCCATGACCCTCTACTCCAAACTTTTCTGTAAGAGCCATTTTACGAGTTGTTCTATCAAAGTATTTTGCCATGATCCCTTGAAGATCATTGACTAGATAGTCTCCCATTCCAGCAATTTCTTCTGGTTTAAGGGTAAGCATCCTTTTAGAAAATGGATCAGTAATAGCGTTTTGCACTAAGCTTTCATCAGCAACACCATCTCTATCCACCATTTTAAGGTGCAGTTCTTTTGCTTTTTGATATAGCTGCTCTCTGTTTAATTTAACTCCACCCTCCCAGTCTGGTGAGTTTTGTTCTCTAATAAACATAGCGACTAGACCATTTATAAATCCGTTAGGATTTTCCCTAAGTGCTTCTACATCCCAGACTTGTGGGAAGTAATACCCATTTCGACCACCTTGGGTAACGTCACCTACTACAATACCCATGTTTCGCATGTCGTTTAGTTCTTTAGTAAACGCATTAGCAATCTGTTGTGCTATTCGTCTTTCTTGAGGTTTTAAGACAGCCAAGTTATTTGCACGAAGTGCGTTCACAATTCTTTTATGGCTCTCAGGAGTTGGTGGCCTCTTGCCAATTAGCCCAGAGTTTCTTCCCATCCATTTGGATAACTTGCCTTTAGCATCTGGCAACTGTTCCAGTCTTGTAAAGATAGGATTTATCTTTCCAGCTAGATCAACAGAGTGCTTTTCAAAAATACCAATGCCACCTTTAGGCTTTAGTAGATTGCCGTACCAGTTAGCACCCTTGTTTCTAAATCGGATTGAGTTTTCGGTGAAAGCATTTTTAACAGTGGAGAATACTGACGCTCTTTCCATGTCGCCCTGTTCCAAGTCTTGCTTTTTAGCCATACGCCTAACAACTCTTACGACTGGATCAGGAACGCTTAGTTTTTGCATCTCAGCACTGTACCCAACAAAGTCGGCTGGATCGAAAGGCTTTCCTGTTTCAATCATATGTAACATCAAGTCGCCATTGGATTTTAAATCTGCACCAGGTCGCTCCATTTGATTTGCGTTTTGCAATTCGGCTTCAGTGTATTCACCATTAACTGGTTTAATGCTTTCGCTTTTGTAGTTAACAATAACTTGCTCTCTACCTTTGTTAGAAAAGACTGCTCCTTCATATCCAGCATCTTCGAGATATTCAGCCAGTCTTGCTTTAGCATCTGTGGAATTAGCAGCATCACCATGTTTGTGCATGATGCCTACATTATCATCAGTTAAAGCACGATAGAAATCTGCTCCTGTAAACGTGCTGTCCAGTGTATCCTTTAATTGATTAACGCCATTCGCTGTAAATAACCCTTTTTCTCCCATGTCTGCAATGATCCAACCAATGTTATCGTTGGAAGGATTAACAAAGTCGTATCTTGTTGTATGACTAAAGTTAAACAAGTTACTTGGGTTAGAAAATACAGGAACTACATCACTGTTTACATTTACAGTCGCTGTTCTGTTTATGATTTTTTGTAACGAGTTAGCTCTCTGAACCAGCTTCTGTAGCTGACCAGATATTTCTACTTTTCTAGCCCCATCAGCTAGTTTTCTTTCCATTGCCAATTGCTCTATAGCTATATTAACATCTGTTAATTTTCTATTAGCCATCAAGCTTTTGGTTTTTAAATTTTCAGATACGTTGCTGCCTTTTATCAAGTCGTCTGTTCCCTGATTATGAAAATCAGCAGACGACTTTGAATTAAATTCAGACATTGTTTGGATGTAATAACCAGGGCCATACTCTCCAAGCTCAGTCTTGTGAACCTGAGTATTCATTCCATCTTGACCAGAGTGGATATAGGTATAGCGTTTTAAGTCAGCTTGGTCATCAACACCTAAGAAGCTTCTGGCAATCATGCCTTTTTCTTCGTGCATATTGTTTACTGTTTCAGCAGCATAGTCCTGAACAATATGTTTATTAACAAACCTTGGGTCTGCACCATCTACAGCAGACGTTATGGTTTCGTTATTACGTTTAGCAGAGAACATATCTCCATAACTATTGTACTGTACGGGCAATAAGTCTGGATCAGCGTGTCCGTTGATTGCGTATGAAATAGTTTCAAAGTGTCTGTTAACAACCCTCATAAGTTGTTGAGCTTTTGGATTTGCTGGCACTTTATAAAAGCCATCTTCGTATTCAAACACACCTACATGACGCTGTAGTTCAGCCAGATTACCTTCTGCTTTGTAGGTTATAGCCTGTTTTAACCATAGCAATGTGTCGGTAGCACCAGGAACCTTTAGAAAACTCATACTTTGTGCCAGATGTTTCTTTTGTGAATAGGGCATAGATAAATGGAAAGCCATATCAGAAAGAAGTCCCATATCATCTGGTGTTACTTTCTTATTACCCGACAAAAGCTTGGTAACTTTTCTTATATCTTTTCTGAATTTATTATAAAACTCACCACTTAAAGGTGCGACATCTCCACCAGTGGTGGCAGTCGGAGTGGTATCCCCGTTTACATAATTTTCTAAAGTCGCCCTTTCAACAAACCCAACATCTCTGTCAAGAGCATCTGGTAGATAAGAAGTTTGACCACCTACATTTAACAACCTGTAAACTATATTCTGCCCCATAGCTTCTTGGGTTTTGTTTGAGTTTGAAAGACCTCTCAAGAAATCTTTAACAGGCTGTGGTGTTCTTGCTGGAATACCAGCAATGCTATCTGTTCCACTTGTTTGTTTAACTTCAGTATCAATAGCTTTTTGAACATCAGGTTCTGACACGACTTCAGCTTTGCTTTGATCTATTTTGCTTGTGTTCTGACGAGCAGCAGCTTCCAGAGCCAAGTCAACTTTACGTTTATCGCCAGCAGTTGTTCTTTTCTTTTCTGCATTAAGCTCTGCATCAGTCATAGATTTAGGAGACTTTTTAATTTGTGGATTAGCTTCAGCGAGACTGTCCATAAATATTTGTGGATCACCCTCTCTTATAGAGCGAAGCAAAGCGTCATTACCGACTTGTGTTAACAAGACACTTTCAGTTTCTAACTCTTTAATGTCATCTGCTAATTGTTTTTCTTGGCGAATTTGTATGGCATCGCCCATCTTTTTCTTTCTACCTTTAAGACTTGGCTGTGCAATATAAGCGTTACCTTTAAAATCTATTGTCACTCTTCGTGAAGCATCATCTCTTGGCATGTTTCTATTAAAGGCTCTAACAAGTTCACGTTGTCCATCATCGATGGCATTGAGCATGTCCATAGCCAGTCTGCGTATGTGCATATAATTCACTTGGTTCATTGAAAGGCTGGTTTCCCTTGACAGCATTTCTGCCTGTGCTTCCCATGATGAGCCAATATTTTGTAGCTCCATCTCGTCCATTTCAATGAACGCACTGTCGGGGATGGTGTCCTCCATATCCATTTGTTGAGCAGCAATCAACTGTCGCAACTCAGCATCAGAATTAGGAGTGCCTTTCTCCCCATGATTTAGTGCTTCTTGTATGTAATCACGAATAGCAGACTGAGCATTAAGCAATCTGTTTCTTGCTCTCCTTGCTGATGGATAGTTATAAATGTTGACTAACTTTACTGTGCCGTCAGGCATAGTTATTTCTTGCTTGTTCTTAACCTGTCCATCAAGAAGACCTACTCTTTGTCCCCCACCTTCGCCAGTCGCTTTGTTCTGGTAGTGATGGGTCTTTCCTTGACCACCACCAAACTTTCCGTAGATAGCTCTGCCAGTTTCATCTAAAGCTCGCAGTACCATATTTGCATCAGCAGCATCGTTAACAACAGCTACATTCATAACTGAAGTAAGTTTTGCCCTCATGTCATCAAGCTCTTTAAGTTGTCGCCCTATAAAGCCAGCAGACGGAGATATAGTGTATCCGTTCTCCTCCAGCCCAGCGAAGCGACTTGCATTTAGAACAACAGACCCATCAGCATCAAGTTGCTCTTTAGGTATAATTCTTTCAAATAAGGCTTCTAAATCAGGGTCTGCTTCTTGTATGCCCTCTGGGTGTTTGCCAAAAATAAATCTCTCAATTAAGGTAACAGCATGTCTAGCCACCCTTACAAATAGTCCAGCGTCAGGAACAGCGTTTACATTCAAAGCATAAGAAGTAAACTGATGAGCAAACAACTCTGCTGGACTTTCAATTTCGCCTTCAGCAAATCCAGGCAGTCTTTTCTTTAAAAGCTCTATATCTAAAGTTCCGTCTGCGTCATAGTATTTAGACATAGAGTGCCAAAACATCATCTTCTCTGATGGTGTTAGCATGTTGTGATAAGCCCAGTGACCAACTTCGTGAACCACTGTAATGGTTGCTGGTATTTGTCTTAAACCATCCTTGCCACCTTTTTCAAATAACTTATCTGTTAGAAGTATTTTGTTACTGTCTAAACTTAAAGCTCCTACAGTACCTTTAGATGCACCTTCAATACCAGACACCCCTTCAAACCTTGGCATTGCTCCATTAGACCCATCAGGGTTAATTCGTCTTAGGAAGTCCAGTGATGCTTCAATCTCATCGTCTGCTCTTCCCTTGAATACATTGCGAAGTGTTTTGAATGACTGGCGTTGATCTAATACATTTCGTTTAATGCCATTAGGAACAGCTTGAGCCATTGCTGTATGTGCTTGTTTTAAGGCTTTAGTAAACCTTTTCATGTCATCCAGAGTGTTTAACTGGCTCCATGAAATGTTTTCTAGTCTGTCAATATACATCTTTAGCTGTGCTGCATTATCAATTTGACTAGCGACAGCTTCGGGTAAAAATCTTTTATTAATTTTAATTTCAGATAAGTCGTCAGACTTTGTTGGTCGTTTAGCTCTTTTTCGTGGGCTAGTCGGAGCAACAGTTTTGTTACCCAAGCTTAATTTACCTGGCTCGTTATATGCGACTTTGCCATCAGCTTCATTAATAGGTGTAAAGTCGTTCATTGCCTCTGCAAGAGAAGCTGGTGTTATTGTGCTGCCACCCTTTTTTCTACGACCAGAAGATATTTTACGAGATATATCAACATGACCAACTATAAACTTCTTATTTGAAGATGCCTTTAAGACCTGACCAATGGTTTGGTTAGGGTTAGGAATACGAACCACGCCATGAATAGCTGAACCCTCTGTCTCATCAACGATTTGTATTGCCATTTTTCTGCCAGGAGGAACAGTGTAATCTGCTGCTGTGTGTGTCATCACATTTGCTGGATCAGAAATTGGGGCTGGCTCAAGAACAGGGTCTTGAATTACGTTTTCTTCAGGATCAGCTTCAGCACGACCTTTATAAGTTTCAGACTTATTCCATTCTTTCTTATACTGTAGGCCATCTTCACCATCAGTCTTTTTAATAGCTCCTGTTCTATCAGCATACTCAGCAATTCTTTTCTTAAAGATTTCAGGTATGTTGTCTTTCATCATACTAGGGCTGTCAAAAATCCTAATATCATTTGCAGAAGCTTTATCTACTAATAATGTAAAGCTGATCTTATCTCCAATTTTTCCAATGCTCGCTACACGAACACCATCAAACACCAAGAACCCTTCACCAGTTGCTTTTGTACCTTCCCATTTAAAGTGGTTATGAACATCAACTTCGTATCCATCAATCTTCCTAATATAAGGTGCTATTGTTGTACCAGATGGTGGAGCCTTTGGTGGTACTCCATTTTTTAGTGCATCAAGCTCGGCCTTTAATTCTCTTACTAAAGACACTAACTCAGTAGTATCCATATCATTAGATAATACAGTCTGTGCTTTTGCTTTGATTTCAACATTGGCAGCCTGAGACTTGTTACTCTCATCTGCAAGTCTTTGGCTGTCTTCAAAGATACCAGCACGTTCATCTGGAGTAATGTCGTCTAGCCCATACCATTCTGGTACGTCTTCGATCTTAATGTCTTCGACTGCCTGTTCTTTTGCTCTTTGTTTGATTTCAATTTCAGCAGCCGTTTGAGTAGCTACCTTTTTGTTAGCCTCTCTAATTTTCTTTTGATCTTCTTTTGGCAGTTTTTTAAACGCAGCGTTGTAGCGTTTAAACATTTCTTTTTTCTCACCATAAAGCAAATCCATGATCGCCTTTGATCGACCACGTTTCTTGGCTTTTATAATAGTGTCTTGATGATTTTTAATTTCGTTTAGTATTCTTTGAACTTGCCCGACTGGTGACGACTTCCTGTTTTCTGCTTTTCGACCAGCAGCTTCTTTTCCAGTTTCCTGAGAAAATTCTTTTCGTATCTCTAAGACTGTCCCACGAGCATCAGGTTCTAATTGATTAAGCTTTGCTTTTTCAACTGCGTAATTAGGGGCTTTTTCAATAGCGTCTTGATATATTTTATTTTCTTGGTCAATTAATAGACGAACACTTTCTTCAAGTTGTGGAACATTCTCACCACCTGGGTTTTCATCAATCTGGGCGTTTAGTTTTTTTATTTGAGCATCAAGCTTGTTCGCTTCCTTAATGGCGTTGTCTGCATTGTCAAACTCAACTTGATTGTCTTTTATTTTTTCTTCGCTTCTAACAACCCTGTTAGTAGCGTTGTCAATAAATGACTGCTCTAATTCCTGAAGGGCAGCTTCCTGAAAAGAAACCACACCCTTTTTGCCATCAACAATTCCATGTCGTCTAAAGACTGCACCATCATTTAGGCCAAGTCTGTTAGCAGCACGAAGTATTTTCTGCGTTCTTTTTGACGCAGTATTTCCTTGAATAGTTCTTCCTCTACCTACGCTTATTTTTCCAAACCCAGGCTCATATGTTTTACCCATGTGAACAGCATTATCTGCATACTCGTCTGATACTGATACGTCTTGCATCTCTCTTGTTGCTTGATTGGATGAGAATGACTTGCCCTTACCATCTACCTGACCAAGCATTTCGTCACGCTTCATCATATTCTCAATCATTTTTTCCACAGCTAAGTCGGCTGTCCTTACTGCCATCTCTGGAGTAATACTTCCGTTAGCTATGTTAGCTTTGATAAGCTGTTCCCTCATGGCATTGATTTGTTCTACCTTGCCCTTTGGTAGCTTAGAAATAAACACTTCATATATTTGTTCCTTCTGGCTTAACTGCCCAAACTCAGCCCTTGTCAGGGTAGAGCCTTGAGGTTGGGTCATGTCTAGGGGAGTTCTGACACCAACCTCAATTTCGTCTTGTAGTTTTTTAACTCGTAGTTCAAGTTGCTCTATGATTTCACCAGTGTTTAGTTCTGGATTGATGCCATTTGCCTTTGCTATTTGTGCAACTTTTATCCGAGCATCATTGGCAACTGCTTGTTTTGGTGTTTGACCAGAGCCTTTTTCAAAATAGAAAACAGAGTAAGTCTCAACCTGACCTTTAAAATTAGGGTCATTAACAAGCCTGTTTACCTCTGCCTGAGATAAACCTTCCTGACCTTTGATACGAAGTTCTGAAGATACATTAGCATAGCCTCTTTCAAATTCTTCATCACTCATTCTGCCAAGTATAGCTGTTCTAAGTTCCCTTACTTTTTTAACAGTTTCAGTCATATTGGAAATGGCTTTATTCATATTTCCAATGGCAGCTTTCTTACCAATTAGTTTGTCCATGTTAACAGTATTCATTTGAACAACATCAGACTTCATGGCACTTGCCATAATGTCTGCGACTTCTTTGCCATAGTAGTCTTCGGCTTGCATTAGGATTTCAGAAAGTTTTAGTTTTGGATTTTCACTAAGAATATTAGCAACGTATGTAGGTGCTTGGTCAGCAATAGCTGCTACATATTCTTCTTGTGCAATGTTTCTAAGGCGAGCATCAGTAAAGGTTTCATTTAAAATTACGTTAATAATTTTAAAATCAAAGAACTGATCTGGAGAAGTTAGCTCTTCTATAGCAGACTGAGCTTGTTGTTGAACCATTGCTCGTTCTGTGAATTGGATAGCCACAGACCTAAAAACTTCTTTGTCTGCGTTAGTGGGTCGGCCTCTCTTTGCTTTTGGTAAAGAGTTAATTACTTCTGCACGACTAAACCCAAGGTCATCTACAATATAAGACAGTGTAGATTTAAGACTGGTAAAGCTAATTTTTTCTTCAGGGTCTGTGCTGTTAACCAACTCATCAACAATTTCTTCTGCTGACTGTGGCTCCTCAATGACTTTGTTACCAGTCGGAGTTGCCTCTACTTCTGCTACAGCTTCAGGAGAAACGTCTTGGTTTGTTTCTGTTTTTGCTGCTTCTGCTTTTTGTAATTCTACTCGCTCTTTTGCAGTCGTAAAGTTACCTTCAGCTTGAGTAAGCTCGTCAGTCGCTGCATCTAGTTCAGCTTCTGTTGCCTCAATAGTCTGCTCAACCTGTGATATTTTATCAGCGTTGCCAGTCTTTACTGCTCGATTGAATTGTTTGTTAAGGTTGTTAAGTTTTCTCTTAATACCTGTAACTTTGTTTTTAGAATTATCTACGACATCTTGTGCATTTGTTAATTCCGACTGGCCTTCTTTTATGGCAGCCAGTCTTGCTTCTTGTGCAATAGCAGCTTCGTCTGCCTGAACTTTAGCTTCGTTTTCTTCAGCAAGTCGCTGATTGTTTTCAGCAGTATTTCTAAATTGTCCATCTGGCTCTTCAGCCCCTCTTGTTGGGGCAGTCGGCACTTCTGTCTCTGCAACAGAACCACCTTCCAGTGGAGACCCATCAGGTAAAGTCGTTGTCTCTCTTGCATTAGGATCAAACTCAAGAAGCAATTGACTTGCGTTTTGATCTTCCAATCGTATTGCATTTAACTCTTCTTCTGTCGGTGTTTCACCATTTAAATACTTTTCATCTAGGTCATTAAACTTAGCTTGAAGTCGGTCAGCAGCTTCAGCCAGTTTTTGTCCCTCTATTCTTAGCTCAGTTGCTTTTTCAGGATCAGTCGCAGCAATCTCGTCTGCTTTTTTGTACCTTTCATTCATTGCGTTGGTTAAATAATCAATACGACTTGATGCAGTCTGTAGGTTTGACCACTTAGATAATCCCTCATCGAGTGGAGAAGTGTTGCCTTCACCTCCTTCTAGGTCTATCCCATCTTCGTTTGCTCGTTCAGAAACAGTTCTATCGTAATCTTGTTTTGCTCTTGCGATAACATTGTCTCTGGTTTGTCTTGCAATAGTTGCAGCATCAGCACCATCATCAATGTCATTAGCAATTTCATTTGTTGTAAGATCAACACGATCTTCAAAGGGTGTTTTCTTTCCCTCCAATATGCCTTGAGATATTTTGTTGTAATGTTTTGGAGAGCCTAGACCATATTGTTTCTTTTTAAAGCTAGGCATTACTGCACCAGCAAGACCCATAGGAACACCAATAGCACCACCTAGTCCAAAACCAACAGCAGCACTGCCAAGAGTTCTACCAAGACTGTATTTGTCTTGTAGTCCAATTTCCATGTCTCTGTTCTGAATACCTACATCAGCCACACCCTCAACTAATGCGTTGGCTGCACCTTCTGCAAAGAAACCTTTAGTAGCACCAGCCTTTAGTCCAGCTTTTTTAGCAGCTTCTTTTGTGGCTCCAGATCGTATAGCTGCAAAAGCTGCTGCCTTTGCTGCTGCACCACCTGAACCAAAACCAATTAAGTTAATCGGGTCTGCTAATGCTGCAAAAGCATTTTGTCCCAGACCAACAGCACCTCGACCACCCTCTTCATAAAAGTTTGGGAGTGCTTCGTGAACTCTTTGCAATCTGGCAAGTCGGACATTTTGTTGGTCAGAGTTAGATTTACCATCAAGATAATCTCTTCCGATAGAAATGGTATTCATATTTCTCCAACTTCTATCAGACCAAAACTTATCGTAAGCCTCTTCTACTGATTGAAACTGGATGCCATCCCTTTCGCTATAGTAATCTATAACGTCTTGAATAAACTCTGAATTTTTGTAGATTTCTTGGGAACTTGCTTTATCTAAATTGGCAGCGTATCCAAGGTTCATTCCATCATCTTGAATATTACCTTCAAGAAAGGAAAAGTCGCCACCATCCAACAGATCTTTTAATGCCACGCCAGAACTCCATTACTATGCGTTAATTTGCACTAAGAATACATGGCGTTATATTGTCAGTCGTCCCTACTTTTTATCTGTAGTCTTATCTTTGGCTGGTTTGATACTTACTACTCGTGCACCAGGAAAATGCTTTCGTACCTCGTCTATAAACTTGGCGACTTCAGGGTACTTAGCCCTGTTGTCTTCTTTGTTTTTTGAATAGTTTGGCTTCATTAACATTGCCCATTCGTAACATTTAAATAACATGCTTACGGATTTGACCCTCTACGACTGCCTCTGGCTGGTTTTCTTGGTTGAGGTAGTGGCCCTGATAAAACGTATTGATTGGTGTTCTGGTTGTAAGTGTATGTTCCATGTTGGATAGTATTTGGATGAGTGCTGCTTGTAGGATTAGTTACATAAACACCAGGGCGTAGTTTTAATAACCAAGTAGGCTTGCCGTTTGGAGAAGCGTTATTTATCTCTTCTATCATTGACGCTTCTTCTTTTTTCATCTGGTCTAAAATTTTATCTTGCGACTGGTCTTTATCTAAAACAAATTTTTCCATCTCCAACTGATCTGCAAGTTTTCTGTAATATTTTTTAATTTCATCAATAGTTTGCTTTTTGACTGCACTGATTTGTGATCCGTTCTGAGTGGTTGTAACATTCCTTGCCCCCATAGCAATCATAGCTACAGTCTTTTTGATATTGGCTTTAAGAGGCTCAAGACTTTGATCGACATATTCTTCGTATGTTGTATTGGGTCTAACTCCCAAGTTTGCAGTTTTCATTGATTGTTTCTGGTAAAACAATAAAGCCTGTTCCCGTGTCGGCAGACTATATCTATCTGCCATCAACATCATCAATGCGTTCATTTCTGCCTGTGTCTCTGGCTCATCATCTTTTACAAGTTTGTTAAGAGTATCAATTACTTGTGGAACCAACCGAGGAGGAATGTGATACGACTGGTGTAGATTTCTAGCAATGCCTTCTGATATTTTATTTTTATCGTTGTCTTTAAGACTGTCGTAGGCAGTCTTGAACAGGGCTTCAGTGCTGGCAAGAGAAGCTTCCATAGAAGTTTTAGCAGCAGCGTGTGCTTCTTTCTTCCCAGCCTCCCATTTTACAATTGCTGTCCGAAGGCCAATAGTGGCAAAACTGTCGTACAGTTCTTTAAAATCTGGATCGTTAATGCCTGTAAATGGAGCCAGATCATTATTTTCTCTATGTCTGTTTATAACATTAAGTGCTTCTTGCTTATTATCATAAGCTGGATCAGACATCATATCTAATAAAGACTTATCAGCAGCAACGTCATCATTAAAATCATCTTCAAGTTTCTTGGCGTATCTTCTTGTCTCAGCATTAAATAATGGCTGTAATGCTGCTTTTGCAGCAGCTATTCGATCTGGAGTAATATCTTTTTCAAGAACATTATTTCTTAAAAGATATAATTTTGCAAAATTATCTAACTCAGCAGTTCCCATCTGGGTAAATTCTTCTGGCTTTGTGTTTACATTTACGTTTTTCAAAGCATCAGAAAAGTTTTTATTATCAAAAACCATTTCTTTCTTTTTGAAAGCTTGCTCAATACCAGACTTTTTCCAAGATGGTAATCCTGTTGTCAAATGCTGAACTTCGCTATACATATTAGCGTCTGCGTTTTTAACCATAAAAGCATTTACTTCATCATCCCTTGCTTGCTCAATCATGTCAGGAAGTCGATCTGCCCAACTGTCATATAAGTCACTCCCAAACTGTGTATCGGCTGGGTTTATAGCAGCAAAAATAGATTTAATTTTTTCTTGTCCAGCAGCACCATTATAGTCGTCTATGCTTGTAAGTCGTGGGACAATATCAGTTACGACTTTAGATATCTTTTCAACATTTTCAGCTTGTGTAGCAAACTCTTCAGATATTTTATTTGTAACTCTTTTGTTAGTTCTTTCTGCTAACGCACCCAACATGCTTTCTGCTGGAAGAGCCTGACCAAAATAGAAGTCGCCACCAGCTAGGTTGTTTCTCATGTTAGAAAGTTCTTCTACAGATACCTCTTCACCATCTGCGACTTTGGCATCTTTGTATGCCTCAAACATCTCAGCATTTTCCTTACGCCTCTTGCGTAAATTATCTCTCGATTTGTTATACTGCTCAAAGTAATTTGCTGAAAATGCCATTACTATATGCCACCCTTCAGATACGATAATTCATTTTGAAGTTCTTTTATTTTTTTCTGGTCAGCAGTTTCTATGGTTGATTGATTGCCAGCCAAGTAACTTACAGCCCCTGGTAACTTCTCGTCTACTTGACCGACTACGTTAGCTAGGTATGTTTCTGCATTTTCAATATTTTTATCAGCACCCTTTGCCATTGTTGCTGCGTTATTAAATGCTGTTTGTGCATAACCAGCAGCGTTGTTTGTAAGCAGACCCTTTTCTGCGTCAATAGGTTTACCAAAAACAGAGGTGACTTCGTTTAAGGTTTCTGCTCTTCCAGTGTTAACTGCATCAGTGAAGTTTCTGGTTCTTGCTATAGCAGCATCAAACGCAGCCTGATCTACCTTCTGGTAATTTCTTTGTAGCTTGTTAACTAGAGCAGCCTGTTCGTCCTGATATAATCCAGACTTATCCATACCTCTTCGTATCGCATCAGCAAAACCTGTAGAAGATACCCTGTCAGTTATCATGTTAAGATCATCATAACCTTGCTTTCTAAGCAAGTCGTAGTTGGCTTGGATGTCTTCGGGATCAACATTCATTCGTGCACCCATTTTAGAATAGGTGTCTTTGAGTGCTCCATCAAACTCAGCAATTCTTGTCATAACTCTTTTTCTTATTAGTGCTTCATTCTCAGCTTGAGCTTGAGCGATGGCAGCTTGGTTTGCTGCATTTTCTGCTTGTAATTGTTGTGCTGCTTTTTGTTGCTCTTCAGCATCTTTGTTGCTGGTATAAGCATCATAAAAGTCATAAGCTCCACCAAATAAGGTAGCAGTCGCAGCTTGTTTGCTATCGGGCTTATAATAGCCCCCAACCATTTTTGAGAATGTATCACCATAGGTTGCCATATGTTACTCCTAAGTAAATAGACTTTTGCCAAACCCACTTCTTTTGTTCATCATTCGTCCAGCAAAAGGGTTCTGCATGTATTGATAGGCTTTCGGTGAGTTAGGTATGAAACCCATAGCACCACCAACAGTCGGAATGTTATATGCCTGATCTGTAATAACTGCCTGACCTGGCATTGGCATTTGAGCATTGGGGTCTACTAAATCGGAGTTAGCCATTGTAGTTGGGATAGCCTCGAACTCAGTCGGTATTCCATCTGCTCCTATAATCTGTCCTTCACCACCCATCATCTTTGCACCAAATCCTTGCAGACCTACGCCTGGGTCTCCACCAGAAACATCTGGGGCAAACGCCTGACTTTCTACAGTCGCATCAGTCGGAACCACGCCAGCGTCAAGACCTAGATTTGCCATTACTGTTCTATCTACTCCCCGTGTTCTGAACGGAGAAGCACCTTCAAATACACCAGCAACTCCACCCATTACATTCGAGATCAGGTCGTCTTTATCAGCACTCTCACCGATGCCAGCCACAAATTGTTTTTGTGTTATATCTGTTGGTTGGTTAGAAAAGAAGCTTGTTCCAAAAGTTCCACTACTTGTTGCTGGGTCTATGTTAGAAACCCCAGTAACAGCAGAAGCCTTTTGAACTGTTGGTGGAGGTGCTACATAGGTTTGTGCTTTTGGTGGTGGTGGTTGGTTGTTATCATCACTACCACCATCATTATCATCAAACCTGTTTCTTTTATTTTGTGCTGACTTTGTTCTGTTTGCAGAACCTTGGTTGCTGTTGCCACCACCACCAAAATTTCCCATAATTATCTCCTATCCAAATAAACCTAGCATTGCATCACCAAACTTTTTACGTCTGCTTGCATCACTAAATGATTGATTAGCCACTAAAGGCGTTACTGCATTACTTATAGCATTTCCGTAGTTTCTATTCTTCCCCCCTGATTGTCTGTAGGTAACTGCTGGGTTGATGTTAAACAACGGGTTGTTTCCTGGGCTTGACACGCTCTGTCCTGTTAGGGATGTGGGCGAGCCATTAGCAAAATAATTTTGTAGGTTGTCTTGTTGGAACTGCGACTGAACACTTGCTAAGTCATTAGCTGTTCCGTATGCCCCAGTCATATCTAATATTTCAGGAGCCTGAAAGCCAGGGATTGTGTTGTTCATAAGTGACGTTGGGCCTATCTTGTTACCCTCTCCTTCATCTGATCCACCTCCTCCAGTACCACCAAGTCTTTCGCTAAACTGACCATCCAAGTCTTTATCTACATACGCACCACCACCACTTTCACTAATGGTTGCATCTGATGAAAGGACTGTGTTAGCTGGAACACCAACACCCTTTAATGCAGCAGAAGTTCCAGAGGCAACGGCTGGCCCACTTAAAGCTGAAGAACCAACGCCTGACAGTATAGCATTTTGCACGTTTCCTGTTTTGTCGTACACAGCTTGCCCTACTTGCTGACCTATATAGGGTGCAGCTTTGCTTCCAAGAAGCCCACCAAGAGCGTCAGGAATACCATAGCTTACAGTATTTCTTATGTTGTCATAGCCTGGGACGTTGGTTCCATAATTTGTTTGAGTGTTAAAATTAAATCCAGCACCAAGTCCAAGGGGTAGCATTTGACCTACCATCAATTCGCCCAAGCTATCTCCAAGACTTTGTGCCGTGGTTTTAAATCCAATATTACCAGCCTTGTCTATTCTCATATCGCCTTTGCCAGCGAACTGTGCTCTTTCTCCTTCGCCTCCTAGAAAGCCTGTTCCAAACAAACCATCTTTACCAAATGCTCCTTGATCTTGCGTAGAGTTGTAACCTTGTTGAAACTGATCTAGGTATCCTGTGTTTTTGTTGCCCCCAGGCAAGGCAGCTATATCTCTATTTGTTTGGTCTACTGTTGTGCCTAAGTATGATCCATAGGGGTCTTGGAATGTTCCGTCTTGTGCATAAACATCTCCTCTGGCAAGTCCACTGCCAAGCAGATTTGATGCTCTTGCTGAAGAGTTTAAGTTGTTAGTGCCTACCATAGCACTTAACTGCCCTGGGGACATGCTGGCAGCACCAGGTATGGTGGCTATTCTATTTCCCCACATACCAGGAATATCTGAAAATGATGATGGCACACCATAGTCGGGGTTTGGGCCATAACCTATTTGACCTTTAGCGTTTACAAACTCTACAGGACTATTAATAACAAATTGATTGTCTGTAAGACCTCTGGCTATCTTAGAAAATTCTGGACTTATATATTGACCAGCAGCTTTTTTAGCTTGGAAGTCTGCTTCTGCTTTGGCATAAGCCTGTTCGTAGTCGTAGTTAGCTTCGGCTTGTTTCATGTCATTGGCAAAAGCACCACTACGAACTGCAACTCTTTCGCCAGTCTTGGGGTCTATGCTGTAAACACCACCCTTCTTCCCACCTGAAGAAACACCTTTATAATCTTTCGAGTAACCCTTATCTGCTAACGCTTGGTCAACAGCTATTTGTTTATCTATTTCAGCTTTAGACATGCCTGTTAGGTCAGTGCCCATAGCAGTGGTTTGACTGAAGCCCACTGGCGAACCAGTCATGGCCTGTTGTCTGCCAGGACTATTATCGTTATCTGATGCTGAACCACCCATTGAATTGGCCTTTCACAATTTATTTACAATGTCATAAGGAACTCAGGGTGTCGTCCTTACAGTCTTTTGCCATAAGCTGGGCCAAGATATGTGTACCCAAGCCTTTGACACAATGCGTCCCACTGACTTCTTTGTGTAGCAGTCGGAGCAAAGTAGATATGCTGTGCGTTATTTTTTCGTGCCCATATTTCATATTCTCTTAAAAATTTTACCCCAGCCATTCCTTTTCTATTCTCAGGCTTTACATACATTAAGTCTTGCTCTGCATGTATCTCGTGACCAAAGAATGTTTCAGTTAAAGTTGCAGCAAAGAACCCGTAAATTTGATCTTCTTCTTCAGCCACAAGATATAACTTATTGTCATTCTCCAAAGCTCTGTAGGCATAGTCTCTCATTTTCTGGGAACAGAATGGAGCCTCTTTCCACCAGCTTTCTTTAATCATTCCTACAGCAAGACCAACACATTCTTCTATGTCGTCTTCTTTTGCTTTTCTGATAATCATACTAATATAGCGTTACCAAAACCCTGTCTTCTTGCACTGCTTGATAGGTTCCTCATAAACCCACCCTGATCTTCTTCGTCAATCTCATTGTAAGTAAACGCACCTGTATCTTTGTCCTTTACCTTTTGCTTGTATGAAACACCTGATGGCAATCTAAACATTGGAGCTATTGGGAGTTCGGCAGATGGCCTAGCTAAATAATTAGGATTGTCGTTACTTTCCAAGAAGTTAACGCTTGGAGCAATTGTTGTTGGGATGTTGGCTAAACTCATGTTGCTTGTGTCTACAGTCGGTCTCGGATCAGGCAAGTCGTCTTCGTTTGGTTTGTAACCAACTAACCCACCTATACCAGCACCAAGTGCAGCACCATATGTTTCTGCTTGGCTTGTTCTATCGTAAAGATTTTTTGCAGCATCCATATAATTTGTTGACGCATAAGTACCAGCCTGGGGAAGACTGCCAAAACCAGGGCCACCTTTTGTTAGGGCTTGATCTAAATACTGACCACCATAGCTACCAACTGTGGCACCTAGTCCAGATGCCAATGCTGTTTGACCAGAAGACCCTCCTAAGTATTGAGCACCCCCAACTAACGCACCAGTCGCTGCTGCTTTTGCATACGGGTTATTAGCCACATAGTCGGCAGCGTTCAACCCAATATCATATAAATCTTCATACCAGTTAAACTGTTGAACGCCAGTCTTGTCGTTGTAATTACCAGCATTAGAAGCAACTACAAACTGCTCTGGGTTTTTACCCATGTTGCCTATAGCCTGTTTAACGGCTAGTGCCAGTTCAGGATATGCTTTTTGAACAGCGACTGGCATGACTTGTTCACCAGGAGCCATGTAAGCAAGACTGGTGTCTTTGCCTTCCATAGCATTTGTATGATCTATGTCATTCTTGCTTGGAACCTTAGTCGGAGTTTTTTCTAATCTGTTGTATAGTTCATCAATCCTTGACTGCTTTTCTACTTCGCTATTTTGCTCCTGTTGCTTTAATGCTTCAGGGTCATTTCTCATTCTCCACCTTGCTTTGTGAATAGAGAAGTTAGTGGGATGCAACCTGTTTCCTTCTTGCCAAGCTTTGGCAGCATCATTATACAAACCCTCAATCCCTTTGCTTCTGTCCCTAGAGTTCTTCCCCTTCATTTTAGTTGTATCAATACCAATAAAATTAGCATTAGGTGTAACCCCAGGATGAGGAATACCTGGCATCATATTGTTCTTACCATCACTATGAGGCTGATCCGTCTTATCCATTAGAAATCTACGAAGATTAGATACAATACCATAGTCGTCTATAAAGTTAGAGAAGTTTGAGTTATCTTCTCTCTTTACACCAGAGTTGGTTGTATGTGTTCTTTTGCTTTGCTTTTGTGTAGGAGGATCACCACTTGTTGCTTCTCCAATCATCTTCGTAGCTTGTATTAATAATGTGTTCATATCCATAGCTTTATCTCCACTGCCTTTATTATAGTAATCCTTGAACGATTGAGTTTTATAATTTTTTGAAAATTCAAGAGCACGATTTATAGCGTCTTTTTCTTTTCCAAACTGGATTACATTACCTCGTTCCTTATTCCATTTGAGTGCATCAAACGGATCATCAAACTGTTTGTAGTTACCATCTTCGTCTAGGACTACAGTGGGAAAAACATACGCCATACCATCTTCGTCTATTTCAGCAGACATTTTATGGGTTACGTTTTTACCCCTTATTTTTAAAGGCTCTTTAGATGGATTTAAAATTCTTTGAACAAAAGGCTTATCAGCATTTTGTTGTAGGATTTTTAAAATATCCATTTAATTCACCTATACGTTTACACTCGCAGCAGCAACACAGACTTCTAAGCTTTGTGCAGAAGAGTTGTTTGTTGTAACAATTTCCAGTCTTCGTGAAGCTACAGTCGCATTGATTTCAATAACTGTTGGAAGGCTGATGGAGCTTAGTGTTGATGTAACAGAATGAGTTGTTCCTACAAGAGAGCCATCTACTGACAACTGAATTGTGCAAGTGCCTCCGTTTGTTTTAAAAGCAATGCCATCAATTCTGATTGTTTGTTTCCAGAACCTTGTCATAAAATAAGTTTTATTGGTAACTGTTGCACTACTGTCTTCATGCACTGAGAAGAACGGAATAGAGATAGTTGAAAAGGTTTCAGGTAATTGAGTAACAGGTAAGTTACCTGATGTATCAAGTGTAGCCACACCATTAGCAGCACCCATGTAAGTCTTAGGTACTAGGGCAGATACGTCAATATCACCATACTCAAGAGCCGTACCTGTTCCGTTTACTCGAACATACTGACCAGCGTTGGTTTGTATGAAAGTCGGAAGAGAGCTTTCAGGTGATGTCTCAAGCCACTGTGTACCATCATAGAACTTTAGGATGGCTGGTGTCTGAGATGTATCTAAATGCAAGTCACCTGTAACAGCAGTTAAAGGTGTTGTAGCTTGGCTTACTAAGTTGGCTTTACCAGCTAGTCCTGTTGACAAGTTGGCTACCTTTATTTGTGGTATTTGGTTATCTGTAACTGATACCTTGGAAAAGTTTATGTAACCATTAGTGGTATATTCATCCTCAAACATTAACCCAGCTACTGTTTTCAAACTCTGATTTTCCACTGTCATAATTGTAATCTTATCACCAGTGTTTAACGGGTTTGAGGTATCAAGGAACGTAATCGTATTTGCAGCAGCAGATGATAAATAGTCTGCACTACCACCAGCTTCCTGAAGAATACCATTTCGCCATACAAGTATCTTCTCATCATCAGTGTGAACAAAAGCCACAACTGTGGTTGAGCCAGAAATAAGTTTGTCTTCTCTACGGAAGTTGGTTACAGATTGCGACCTGATTGAAAAGATTGTTATTTTGTCACCAAGTGCTGGTGCTGGAGTTGTATTAATTGTAACAGTATTGGCAGTAGAGTTCTTTACATATTGAGCAGCAGTTCCATCACTTAATGTGTCGTTTAGAAGTATTCCGTTTTTGTAAACATTTAAGTCTTCTGTTGATGGGTCATATGAGTAAGAAACAACATTACTAGCAGTGCCAAGAACAGCAGTCGCAGAAGCACCTGTTCCATTGCCTCCACTTAACGTCACAGTCGGAACAGTAGAATATAAAGTTCCACCACTTGTAACAGTTATTCCTGTGACAACACCATTAGCGTCAATCGTTGCAGTCGCAGTCGCAGTCGTACCAGAGGTATCGGTTGGTGCAGCAATTGTAACAGTCGGAGCAGTCGTATATCCTGTTCCACCAGCAGCGACTGTAATTGAAGCGACTGGCCCACCTATAACAACGTCTTGTCTGTTGAAGAAAAACGGCCCCTCAACATTTCCGACTGAAGCACCAGCAGTGCCCCTGAAAGTGGTGATGTCTGCAATGGTTATCCAGCCATCTTCAGCACTTGTATATTGACCAACTCGATATTGAATACCAGAGTTAGCATCAATTCTCATTTCAATTGGGCCACGAAACACACCCTCTTCATTAAAGAGGACACCCATTAACTCGGCTATTGTCTTGTCGCCAAGCTCGGCTGAGTTAACGTATCTGATTACGTTCTCAAAATCTGTGTGGATATTTCCAGAGTTCACATAATTCTGAGGATGCTGTTGTCTAAGTCTTGCCATTTTTAACTCCTCACATTAACTGCAAAACCGATAATTTTAAGCAACCCTTTACCCTTTGTTGTAAAGCGAAACTGAACTCCTCGGTATCTGTGTTCAAATTTTCTTTCATACTGTCTTGATAACGGAACATCAGGGAAGTTGTCGTCCACACCACCCTCAGTGATGGTGAACTGAATAGCCGACAAGTATCTGCCTCTTTCATCAAAAGCTTCTACCTGTAGTTCTCCTTTGCCTGTTGCCTGAAGTATAAAAGAATAACTTTCTTTAATATCGTTGATAGCCCCTTGCCATAAAATGGGAGTTGTTACTACCATCTCAGGGCTAAAATCTAGTTCATCTTCAACCTTCTTCCGTTCCCAAACACCACCAGGAGTTCCCAAAAGAGTGATACCCCCAAGCTGTGTTCCACATCTGGCGTTAAGAAAATCACCAGAACTCCACTTACTTTCACCACCCTGGATTGGGTTGAGTGTAAGAGTAAGTCTTTTTGTTAATTGGTCTGATAAGGGAAAGAACACATGATACTGCCCTTCATCCTGATCGTAAAAAGCTGATATATCTTCTTTGTTTTCTATCTGCCTTAGTAATGCACGATAAGTTAAATCAATCTTGTTAGACATTGGGATAGTATAAATTGTAACACCATTTGTTTCACTTCTACGAAGAGAGTGAACCCCATCCCTAGAACAAAACAAAAGGTCTGATCCAGCTTGTGTGATTGAGTTATGACTGATTGTTCCTACTTTGATATTTGCTTTGTCATCAATAGACCACTGCGTGTAGTCAGGGTGTAGGTTGTAGACTAATGTTTGATCGTTAGTGAACACAGCAAGTCTTGAGTTTTCAAATACTCCCAAACCCATAATCTCATCAGCAGTTCCGATAATGTTTCCCACATCAATATCAGACGCTTTAGTTACTTGTTGTGCTGCTGGGTCTTCGTCATCAGTAAATGTACTCTCGTCATCCACACGACTAAAATCAATTACAGTTCTTTTTCCTGGCATCCCAGCTATAGCAAGTCGTCTTTGAATTGAAACAGCAAACCCAGGTCGGGGATCAGAAAACGCTTCTATTTGTTTCCAAGCAAAGCCGTCATACTGATACATGTTAAAGTCTCGTGAGGCGAAGACAACCTTATCGTTATAAACAGTTGAAGTAACGACTGCCTTCTTTGGGTAAACTTCTGGTGCAGTGTGCAGTCTTTCAGATTGTAGCGTCATTCCACCACCATCAACCTGAGACCATATTGCTAGATCACGACCAAAGAAGTTCACATGAGTAATTAACTTATCACCTTCAGTTCTTTGACTAGCCCCTGGATCACGAACCATTGCTCCACGCCAGTCGGCAAACCCGTTACTGATGTCGATCATATGTTGTTTTTGTCCTGTGTCTAAAGCACCTTTGTCACGAGAACTATCAATCCCCTGAAAGTCTTCATAGGGGTATGTTTTGTATTTAACACCCGAAGGTGCATAAGTCGTAGACATTATCTACTCCCGTCATAAGACTGTGTTCCAGTCGGCTTTACACTTCTATCCCAAGGGGACATTTGTATATCTCCAGAACCATACTTTCTGTAATACAAAATTCTATTCATCATTTTGAAATACATAGGGCCATATGCTTCAATCTTGTTAGACTGCTGTTGAACAGAATAATGATAGAGCATACCAGCAACCATGATGTTATCAGGGACTTTTCTAATATCTGATGGGTGGAAATAATAATCTATTTCAGGGTTATCCCAATAAGGATGTCCCCGTAAATCTTCCAATACCAGATTAGCAAACTCGACAAACATCATCATAACTTCGCCATCGACTGTGCCAGGGTGCATATCACCATAGCGTCTTAGTGCTTGCATAGTTATGGTTTCAAGAGAAGAGTAGGGGGTTTGAAGATGAGGATTGTTTCCTGAGTAACGATTGCGTTGCTCCTTCTCTTCCTCATACTCTCTCCAGGTTGTGTCTGTTTGAGCGATTGTGTTTGCATCAATACCTTGTCTAAGGTCTTGTGCACCAGCCTCTACAGATACACCATCAGTATCATAATGGGTTGGTTCGTCTGTTTCAGGCGTTTTCCCTTTAATGTTTTGATACGTTCTTGGTGTAGCAACTGTTGTCATGGCTTAGTCCTCTGATTTAATCACTCTTCCTGAAACAAAGAAGTCGTGCATTTCCATAGCTTCTTTAAGTTCTTTTGGAATTGCCCAAATGCAATACTCTCTCATTTCATCCCAGTAACCATTCATGTGCTGGTTTCTGAGTTGAATATTCCAAGTTTGCGTTGTTGGTTCAGCAGTAACGTAATATTCAAAAACTGCTTTGGATTTTTGTGGAGGCGATTTTTTAGCTGCCTCTTTAGCTTTATTTGACTTAGCTGATTTAGCAGCATCTTGCCTAGCTTCTTGACGATTTTTCATGGTAACTCCAATAAAATAAATAAGGCGAGCCGTTAAGCTCGCCTTATCTTACAAGTTATTAAGTAGTTAATCGTCCCTACTTATGTCACTGCGTTCCAGTTCTTGATAACCCAGTGAGGTTTGGACTGAAGCATTTCAAGTCCACACTCTGATTGGTACATATGCTTTACACCATCAAAGTCTGGAGCCTCAATGTTTCTCATTAACTGAGTGTCACGACCAGCCATGTACTTGTATGAAATTTCATTCATATCAAGAATGACAGCAGTCTTTTCCATGTTAGGAACTTGACGGAACATTGGGTGCATCTGCACAAGTAGATCACCAGCGTATGTTGTGTAACGAGTAAATGATACACCATAAGCATTGTCTACTTGAGTAGGTTGCCACCTGTTCTTACCAATTTCCATTAAGTTGGAAATAACTCGTGCACCAGCAAACATTACCTTCTCGGAACCACCATACTGGAAAATGCTTTCGATCAATAGACGATCAAATTCTTTTTCAGTAATTGTGTTAGCAGCAGCAAAGCCTGACGCTGCATCTGATATGTTTGTAATCTGAGATAACAAACCACCAGTGTAACGAGTTGGTGAAGCTGTTGTGCCGTTTGCAATGTGACGCTTGCCGAAGAACATAGCTCTTTCGATGTCTGACATGTGCATCTTGAGGGCTTTAGTCAAGCTCTCTTGCTCCTTGTCTCCAGTACGGAGATAGGTGTTTTGCAAAGTTCCAGAGACTTGAACAGCAGTTTTGAAAATCTGCGTGTAGTTAAAGTCTGTGGTTGGATCGAAGGATACAGCAGTTGGTGCTGAACCACCTTCAATATCTGCAAAGCCAGCAATAATAAGACCACTATCGTCAGCAATCTGATGAGTTGTTCCACCGATGTTACGCTCCAAAGTCAACTGATGGTTGGCTGTGTTCGCAGCAGCAGTAGCCCTCATTATTTCACCTGTCACAGTATTGTAGATAATTGTGCCAGGTATAACAAACGCCTCGTCATCACTAGCATCAACAGTAACTGTTGTTGTTGTAGCAGATGCAACGGCTCCGTTTACTTGTAGTTTACGATCTGGGAGTTCATCCCTGAAGTGATTATACTTCGGATCGTCTGTGCTTTCACTACCAGCCATTGATAACAATGCCTGTAGTGGTGCAGAACCATTTGGTTCTAGGAGAGTAAATAACTCTCTATAATTCGTAGGTCGGAAGTCGGTAGTAAACTGACCAGTCCCACGAAGTCCTGAAATAGCAGCCATGTGAATATCTCCCTTTAGGTTGCTTAGTTGAACAATGTGTTACTTAGGTGTATTGCCTACTGTCTCCAGACGTATGCCTTGACCTTAGTATTTTGTTGGTGTTAGAGGCCGTAGCGTCTTCCAACAAATACAGTATTATCTATAGTCTAATTATTAGTCGTCCCTATTATGATTATTTTTTTACATACACAAGTCTTCGTATCGAAAACTTTTATCAGTTACTGTATGAAGTCGGTGCTTTGATAAATCACCACCCCTATTCCCAGACCAAAAACTTCGGAGCCAGCTAAACATTAAGCTAACCCTCTTCGTTCTTTTGCTTGCTGAGTAACAGCATCCATAAATGCTTGATTTGGATCAGCATTAGGAGCATTGCCACTTGAAGCTGGGCTTGAATTTGGAGCACCTGTGAAGGCTTCTCTACGACTTGCCATAGTTCTTAGTCGTTCCATTTCTGGCCCCTGTCTGTTAGCAGAAAAATCAGCCATGATTTTATCTACAAGTCCAGCATCTACAAAGTCTTCGACTGCGTACCCACGCTCAAAGGCAAAGGTAAAGAAGTCTTTTTCTGCTTCATCGGGTAATTGGTATTTTGATTGTGCAGCATTGAGATTATTTGCAGCCATAAGTTTTGCAGCATCGTCACTTTTTTGTGCAGACTGCTGAACTAACCCAGTCGCATCTGCTGTTATCTGCTGAGACTGCTGCAACATAGACGACATTGCATCTCTCATCTGAGCGTTTTCGGCAGTAAGTGACTGAATAAGCTTGAAGCCTTGTCGATACATTGGTGGCAAAGTAACTGCGTTTTCTGCTTCCCACTTTGCAATCTCTGCATCCATTTCTGCTCCCAAACCATCGTCTGGTCGGTCAGGAGAAGGGTCTCGGTTCCCACCCATTTGTGGGTTTTGAACATAAGCATTGGCTGCTGCGTGTAAAAATTGTGCAACATCATCACCAGTCGCTTCGTGTCCGTTTGCTCTTGCCTGATCCATTATCTGTTTAACCAAATTCATGGCTGGTTCTAATGGTTTATTCATTGCATTTCTATGGTTCAGGTCTTTGTATCTTGTAGCCATGCCAGCTATCTGAGTTCCAGACATACGCCTCATATCGCCTTCACCAAAAGGCACATCTATATATGCCTCCATAGTCTGATTGTCACCTTCGGTATTGGGAGCGTTAGCTTCCATAACCTTTTCAGTCGCTGTAGGTGGTGTCTCAGGTTGAGGTGGAGGAGTAGCTGGTTGTTGTGGTGTTGGAGGTGCAGCTTGAGGAGGAACTGCCCCTGGAGGGGGTGGAGTAGCCTCTGCGTTTGCTTGCCCTAATTGTTGAGATGCGACTGCATCCATCATTGCTTTATCAGCGTTTGGATCGATTGCCATTTTATTCCCTTTCTAGCCGTAGCGAGATTAATTTATTGTTGAAGCCGTAGCGTCACCATTTAATTTGGATGTGATTGGTTTACCTTGTTGGGCTGCATCCAGCAGCAATTCGTTTTCCAGTCGTGAGACCAAAATATCTGGTAAATCTAAAAACTTCTGGGCAGCCCACATCGCACCACGCCTGAAGTGTATTTCTTCATTAGTCATATTCCCACCTTGATCGGTGAGTTGAAGGGCTGCCTGAAGAATTGCATCCCTCATTTCCTTCTCTAACACAGTCCATGCGTCAGATTTTTTGAACTCGGATAAAATCTCAAATCGTTCTTTTTTGTTCATTTATTCAAGCTCATATATACTCCGATAGAGATAACACCTAATATGGCTAATACCACCCATCGAACCATCGTTTTTATGGCTGTAGATTTTATATCTCTCCAGCCATCAATTAACTGTCGTAAGTCGTGAATATCTTTTGCTGTATCCAGGTCGTCTGATAATCCGACTTTAGCCAGTGCTCTTTGAGCACCTAACTCGGCTGATCTTTGCAACATAGCTTCAAGTTGTTCATCTGATAAGTCAGCCATAATAAAGATTACTCGCCTCTATACTTGGCTTCGTCTGCGTCTATATCGGTCTGCTTACCACCATCACTGAGACCCATTGCTGTTGCCTTACTAGCGTCACCAGCGATCTTAGGTGACAAAGCAATAGCCCTGTTTATCAAGTATTTGTTGGTAGTGGCAGTAGCATCTGGAACGATCTCTTCAAAACCACCAGTAGCTTTTGCGTAGGTACTATCTACTGCATGGTAGTAGTTACCTTCAAAATCCATGATAGCCTTAACCTTCTCGCTATCCCAAGTCGGGTTTCCCCATTTTTCTTTGGGGGTGCTGTATAAGACTGTTGCCATTTTCTTCTCCTTATTACTTTAATTATGGTGTTGCTTTTACTGGAACACTTGTATTGGCTGGGAATCCACCGAGACTTCCACTATATTCTCTACCCCAGACATAGAAGTTACCATCGCTGTCCAAGGCTCCACCAACACCTTCCTGAGTTGAAGATGCGTGATAACCCCAATTTGAGATACCAATAAGATTTCCTTGAGCACCTTGAGGTAACATACATGGAACTGGAGTGCCCGTGTTTGTCGGCCAATTTATATAACCCAATGTAGATATTCCGTAGCCAGCACAATAGATAAAGCCGTTCTTCTTCATGGCTCGGTCTGCTGCTGTTTTATGAACTAGAAAATGGTTCCATACATATGGGTATGAAGTGCTGTCTGTGTTAGCAGAACTAACAACATCTGAACACCAAGTTAACTGATCGCTACAAATAACTGGAGTATTGTGTTGTACGCCAGCATCTCCAGTAGCACCTTCGCCACGATAGTTACGTCCAGAGTGCCACATTCTTCCATCGTTGGTTACATAGAACGCATTACCAAAATGCGATTGAGGGACAAAACAATCTATAACATACTTGTTTGTATCAGTTCCGAGACCACCAACAACCTGAGTAAATGAGGTTACAGGTGTCGTTGCATTACCATGCCCCAACTGTCCGTATCCATTATAACCAGTGGAGTACACTCGTCCTGATGCCATGACAAGGTAAGTCTGACCATAAGAACCTTTCGCACTTACAACTGCTTTTGCAATAACCTGACCAGATACAGTTCTTTCTACTGGTGAATTTGAAACTGTTGTGTTGCCAGAACCAAGTTGCCCGTACCCGTTATAACCCCAGGTAAAGCATTTTTGGTCAGTCGTAATTGCAGCACAGTGAGGATATTGTCCACCAGACATAACTATAGATTTTACGTTTTTATTAAAAGTGGTTATTTTCTGTGGTATGTTTTGGTTGTTTACGTTTCCAATTCCTAGCTGACCATACCCATTATAACCCCAACCATAAACATCTCCATCTTCCATGAGAGCCAAGATTGAGCCATACGCTTCTGAACCAGCACCACCACCTACAAGGTATCTAACTGGGCCAGCATCAGATGGGAAGCCGACCTTGTTAAGTCCAAGTCGGTCTACGTTTGCACCATCTCCATTTTGACCTTCATCTCCATGTCCAGTGGCATATACATCTCCATTGGCGTAGACAACAAAAGTGTTTGCGTAGGTTTTAAGAATTTGTTTTGCATCACTTTTCTGCAAGTCTTTTGCTTCAGCGTTAATGCCAAAGCCACCACCACCAGGCTGTTGGACTTGAATACCCTGAACGGAAAACATTTTGCCATGATCGGTAGCCACACCTATTCCGTTTGCACCTTCAGAACCAGCACCCCACATTGATGGCTCAATGTAGCCATTGCTATACATCAAGAAGCCACCACCCCTGTAGGTGGCCTGGTTGGATTGTGCTTGAGCATCGAATGTTCCTATATTTGCCTGATAAGGAAACGTAGAAGCATCTGAAATCATGTTAGCCATTCGGAACTTACCCTCTGACCATAAGCCTGTAATGTCACCATGAACGGCAGCAACCTTGTTGTGGTAAAATTCTTTTTGCTTTCTCCACACTGGTTTGTTTGTCCACTTATCAACACTCAAAATGCTGTGGTCTTCGCCAACTGGAAGTCGGACAACGCCTGTGGAAGTTACAATACTAATCTGTCCACCTAATCCGACTGTATCGAATGTGGCACTGTCTGTTCCACCTGAGTAGTAATAGACTGTTGCTACATTAGGGGTTGCTGGGACTGCGACTGTCACAGTTGCATTGGCAGTTCCTTCTGTTCCTGAACGTGTCACATGAACTGTTGATGTTGCGTCCCAACTAGTTAAAGCTACACCTGAGTTGTGTGTGCCATCTGATGTTGTTGAAAACGAAAATATATGACCAGAGTTACTAGCATCTGAAACATCAAAAATGTATGTGACCCCAGGGTACATAGAAAAGCTAGGTGTTTTTTCGTAAGAAGGATCAAAGTTTCCAGAAACATTTGTATCAGGTCGTAAGTAGTAATAGCTTTCTTGACCATAGTTACGAACATGTACTGATATGTTCTTTGTGGTTTGTGTCGGTGCACCTTCACGATAAATCATGTCACCAGCAGTTGTTGTTGGTGTTGTAACTGCTGAAGAAATAGCTGCTGTATCAACTACAAACTTTACTTCCGTACCCTCACAGTAAACCCATCCCACATCGTTAGCTGCAATTTGTGGAATATTTGTTGTTTGAGCAGCAGTCTTGAGTTTCACAGGAACTGGCAGTTTGTTGTCCACCACAAACGCCACGCCCTTCAACGGAACTGTAAGAACATACTCTGTAGCTGTGTGTGTACCTGAAGTGTTTGTCAGTTTAATAACTGCTTTAGATACTTGCACATCAGTTAATGTTCTGGCTTGCTCTGTGGCAAGGGTACATTCGATGGCTTCGACAGGTTTGGATGCCTGATCTGTCATTTCTATTAAGGCATCTGCACCATAAATTCTTTCGACTGCCGTTGATAAATAAACCATGTCTCTGGCTGTTGTGCCAGAAGCATTTGCGAGAGTTTTGCCTTGTGTTTTTATGGCATCAACCAGCTCTTTTAGAGATTGTGTGGACATTTATTTTCCTCCTTCAAAGGACGTTAATACCAAGCAAGACATCTTCCTCTAATAAGTCTAGCCTTGGCTCTGAGTTAGCTCTAAAGGTTTGTATTTCTCCGAGAATTGTATTCCCATCAAAAAACTCAACCCATTTTGTTGCGTCTACTGTTGCTGGTGATGTGTGTGCTGTAATACAGACTAAAACCTTTTGACCACTTTGAACCATGTCAAGTCGTTCATAACTTTCTCCAGATGCGTAAACGCCTTTCTGTCTGAAGAATTTTTGGTTCGTGTCTTGCCACCCATCGTTAGCATTAGTAAAATTACCAAACCTGGCTTGGAGAACTGGCTCTGCCCCAGTAGTTTGGTTTACACGAAAAGCAAGGGCTGTAGGATTGAGACCCCCAGTGGATGAATAAAGATTATCCATAAGGGCAGAGAGTGTAAAACCTCCCTTCTCACAAGCTTCCAGATATGTGTCGAGAATATGCGTTCCAGTCGTTGCCGACCTAAACGAAATCTGTTCTCCTGTTGGTCTGGTAAATGCCATATTACTTTCCGTCTATAGTTCGTCTAAATTTACTGCTATGCACCACTCGTGTCGTCCTTACTTATTCAATACCCATCTTTTGCATTAATGTTATTAGTTTTGCCTTGGTTAAGGCGTACTTGTCGTCCTCATGGTAACGGGCATTTAAAGAATTTAATTTCCACATAACTTCTTCAAGTTGTTGCTTACAGCTACAGTTCCCACATCCCTGTGCTGGGGCTGGCATTGTTTTTTGTTCATGTTGTTCAATGGCTTCCTTAATAATCTGCTTCATCCATTGCTTGGACAAACCATCAAGACTGAGGTTGGGTTCAAGTTCTGCTGCTTTGGTTTCCATGTTACTCTCCCATTCTCTTTAAGTTACCCTTTTGTGCCTCTTGCTGTAATTGCTCTGCTGGCATTACCGAAGCACCTCTTGCTTTTTCCATCATTTCCATTTCTTGTGATGGCGACATGCCTTGTTGTTGTTCTTCCTTACTAATTTTAAACTGGTCGAGGTCTGAAACACCCATAGATCGGACAGCTTCTTCAGCTATCTTGCCCATCTTATATTCCATAGACAGACCACTCTGGCTCATAACCTGTAAAATATTCATCCACGTTTCAGCGTTTCGTGTCGGCTCTATTGGTAATGTGCCGTCAACAACCAGGTAATCTATATCTCCCTGTAACATTGTAGCGTCAAAGTCGAGATAGTCGTCCTTGATGATAGACGCTAATTTACCAGGACTATCTTCTGCTGAAATTCTTAGTGAACCTTCCATGTTGATTGCGTCTTGGAGATTGGCAACCATCATACGAACCATAGGTCTTACGGCAGTCGCTGACATAACACGACTGATTACGCCAAGTCGTTGTGATCCAAGCTGCGTAAGTCGTTGTATTTCAGTCGCAGTTCTTATTCCATCTGAAGTCGGCATACCCTGTTGCATGTCAGACGCAGCACTAATTCTTTGTTTTAATTCAGACATTTGACCAATATCGTTCCAATGACCTCTGGTAACATCTGGTACTTCTGCGATAAAGACACCATCACCTGGCTTGGTTCCTGGCAATGTTCGTACTAATCCCCAAGGATTTCTGTCAATTAAGTCTGGGATACTAACTGAAGTCGGGTCTACAAATATCAAATTACTAAGTGCAGCTTGTACGTTATCGATACGAGAACGCAATAACCATGTGCTAATCTCGTGTAACGGAAGCATTAAGTCGTACAAAGACTGTGCATAAGTCTTGTGGCTGTCGTGATAAAGGCCACCAATGACTATAGGAAATTGTCTGCCGTATGGATTAAGTTGGAAACGTATCACTGCTTCTTCGTCAAGTATTGTGCACATCAACCAAACTTGACCTAGCTGGGGCATACCAATCTCATACCCGTTTACTCTAATCCATGCCTCGTCTGTAATTCTGTTATCGTCTATTGAATAGTGAAAGCTGTTGCCAGCACCTGATGGGTCTTGTGGATTTATGTT
>MDTB01148236.1_pt1 | contig 43629 bp, 46 predicted proteins | sample 811161 | NCBI WGS metagenome assembly MDTB01 (sample SAMN05326650, study PRJNA326480) | marine metagenome | isolation source: seawater | place: Mediterranean Sea | collected 2009 | reverse complement strand
TGTTTACTTATAATATGAAAAAAAAATATAAATTAATTATAAATATTTTTTTTATAATTTGCTTAATTTACCTTTTCTATAAATATGTAAATACAAAAATTTTGATAAACAATTTATCACAGATAAATATTATATTTTTAATTATTAGCTTTTTTTTTATTTTCTTTATTCCTCTTTTTACAGCTTATAGATGGAGACTGATATGTAATGAATATTTAAATATTAGTTTTAAGGAATTTTTATTTAATATGATAAAAGGATATGGTTTAAATTCGATTACATCAACTTCAGTAGCTTTAGATGTATACAAGTATACTAATATTTATAAAAAAATTGGTAAAAAAAAATCCTTTTTTTTAGTTATTTTTGATAAGGTTTTTTCTCTATATTCAAAAATATTTTTTTTACTGATAGTATTTAATACTTTAAATATTTTAGAATTTAAAATTTATATAGTTCCTATATTGTTTTCATCTTTAGTTGCAGCTATTGGATTGCATATAATATTTTTTTATTCACATAAAATAATTAAATTAAATATATTTCGTTTTTTTTTCAATGAACAAAATATAAATTTTATTAAAAATTTTTTAATTAAATTTAAAAAAAAATATTTTATCTTTATTTTAATAGTTTTTATTTCACAAATAATAAGCGTTATTTCTTATTTTTTTTTATTCTATGCAGTAATTGATAAAAATATATTAATTTATCTTTTTTTTTTTGATACCTGCTGTAGAAACATTAGCTCAAATTCAATTTTTCATAGGAATGAGAGAGTTTATTACCTCAATAACTTTTACCTTATTTGAAATACCAGTAGAGTCCTCATTAATAGCAGCTAGTTTGTATACATTTTTATTTTTTTTATCAACAATCCTTCAAAATATTTTAATTTTGTTTTTCAAAAAAAATAAATAAATTTTTAAATAATATTTAATTAGCTTTCATTAAAAAGTTTTTTAAAATAATCCTTGTCAAAAAAAATAAACAATTTATTTGGCCATTCGGTTTTTAATTGCTTTTTAAATATATGCCAATTTTTATCATTCACAGTATAATTTTTATTATCTATATTAAAATTTTTAAACTCATAAGATTTATTATCTCCGTAAATATGTTTTGTTTTTAATTGATTATTCCAAATTACTCCCCAATTCAGATCAATATGTTTTTCACAAATATTACGACATGCTTCTCTTATAATGTTTGGCACGTTTCCATGAAAATTTATTCCTGCTACATTTGCAATATCATAAATTCTATTTTCTGCTTTGAAAGGTTCCCAATAAAAAACTATCTCATCGTAGGGTTTGTTTTTTTGTTCTAATATTTGTTTTTTTGTTAATTCAATTTGGTTGACATTAGGTTTTACTAATCCTGTCCAAGTAAAATTATAATTTTGATAAAAAATTATAATTAAGAAAATTGATAAATAGACATTAAAATTTTTAATTTTAAATCTACTTTTTAAAGTAAAAATATACTTCACAATAATTAAAACTAGAATTATATTAAAGAAAAGGTTATCTCGCAAAAGTGATGCTTCATGCGATTTAATCATCAAAGGTAACGTATATAATCCAATTACGATACTTAATAAAATAAATTTTGTTTTATTTTTTTCGAATATAATAAAATTTATAAAAATAAAAATAAACAAAAAAACCGCCAGGTTTCTTATTACATTGTCGTTTATAAAAAACCAAAGACTAAAATTGAGACTTACTAATTTCAAAAGTTCATTAAATTTAATGGGAATAATAAAAAATATTTTACTTAAATTAAAATTATTAAATATATTGTAATTATAATGTTTAGGTAAAGTTTCAACTAGCCAAGAATGTTGAGTCGTCAATAAGTATTTTTGATAGTAATCTAAAATAATTAAGTAACAAACTATAGTGATTACAAAAAATACAACTACAAAAATACAATATTTGAGTATTAATTTTCTATCTTCTAAGAGTAAAATTGCAATAGAACTTGGAATAATAATTAAAAAACCAAGAGTTGGAAACCAATAAAAAAAAGATAAATTATAAATAAAATAAAAAAACCATAAAATAATATAAACATAAGTTGAATTATCAAATAATCTTATCCTTTTAATTGTGTTAAAAAGAAAAATAGAAATATAAAGATTAATTGCAAAAAATAAATTGATTAACCAAAACGCTCCATTTAAAATTTTATAAGAAAAAAAAGGTAATGTTGAGATTAAAATTATAAAAATTAAATTTTCATTATTATTGAGATATTTTTTTGTGAACCTAAAAAGTATTAAAAAAAATAAAAAAATAGAAACTAAGCCAAAAAATCTAACTGCAATAGCGCCCCTTAAACTATTGATAATTATATCTGTAATATTACCATTTAAGAAACCAAAAAATCTACCTTGTGCAAAAGCATATTTGTTTGTTACAAAATAAAGAGGATTTTCAAAAATAAATTTTATTACATTAATTTTTTGTTCATTAAACCTTTTAAAGTTTTCAATATTATAAAGCGCGTTCCAATTTTCATTGAATATATAATTTTGATTTACAACTATGTATAAATATGTGAAATAAAAACATAAAAAGATAACAAATAAAAAATTGTATTTTTTTTCATTTGAAAAAAACATTTATTTATTAAAATTCGAACGAAATACTTTTTCTTGGACATCTTGCACAGATATCTATCGGACCTCTACCTTTTTCAATATGAATTTTTTTCATCTCCCTTGAGTAGTCAGAATTCCAAAATTTCTTTAGTTGTTTATCTGGGCCCTTCGGATCAATGACTCCATAGGCTTTTGCATTGCTAAAAGATGTATGCGCGCAACAAGGATATATAGAACCATCATAATCAGTTGCCAAAGTAGTCCATAGCCATACGCATTTGTCCTTAAGAGGAAGTTCATCTTCTTGATAACTTGCCTCACCTAGATGCTCTAATCCTCTGCCATGTCCTGCTCTTAAATTAAAGATGAGACCATTTTTTTTTGCAAAATTTTTTGCTTCTTCAATTTGATGCTCATTGTGTTTGTATTGTATATAATCTAACATAACTATTGTTTGATATTTTTTTCTTTTTTTTAGATAGGATAGATATTCTAAATTTCTAAGAATTTGATCTACATTTCCTTTTCTGTGTTCTATTTTGTGTATCTCATTGGTCATTCCACTGATATGTACTTTTAAAAAATCCAAACCTGTTTCTAAAAGTTTTTCAGTATTTTTTTTGTTAAGAATTATTCCATTTGATGAAATAAGAGATCCCACCTTATTCTTATTTGCATACTCAATTGCTCTGTAAATATCTTTTGAAAGTAATGGTTCTCCATTAATATAGGGCACTGACATTAGTAAATAATCTTTAGCTTCATCAATAATTTTTTCGTAAATTTTAATGTCCATCTTACCTTTTTCAATAGTAACATGTTTCTCGTTCTGGTTAATATTGTCTATAACTCCATTTTCGTCTCTACAAAATACGCAACTTTCGTTGCATTCATTCCAAAGTTCAAAATTAATTATAAATGGATACTTTGCAGTTTTTTTTAAAGAAAGTTTAAATGCAATCAAACATATCGTGGCGTTTAAAATTTTTTTAAAAGATATTTTTCCTTTTTTAAATAATAGATAAATTATTTTTAATTTTAAAAAAAAATATTGATTAAAGATTGGATTAGTCCTTAATGCTTTACTTTGCTTTGTATTTTTAGCTAGTTCCATTTATTAATTTTTTTAGGTTTTTGGCTGATTCAATACTATTAGTTTTTTTTAAAATAATCTATAAATTTACTATTTTCATATTTAACACAAAAAATACCATTTCTATTTGTTAAATTGCCAAAGTTTTCATATACAGCAAATGTCACACCAGGATGAATAATCTTTTTTAATGATTTTGAGAAATAAGTATCCTCATTATCTTCGTCAATTACTTTTTTATTTATTTTTAATTTATTGAAAGTTTTGTGTGATATTTCATAGTCATCACCAATTAAAATTCCATTATTTTTAATTAATTTTTTTGAATTAATAATATCTCTATTAATAAATTCATATTTATGATTTGCATCTAGAATTATATAATCAAATTTATCATTTAATTTTTTTAAAATTATCAAGCTATCGCCGATTATTATTTAAACTTTATGTTCTATTTTGAACGCATTTAAATTATATTTAAATAATTTTATCACCTTTTTATTTTTTAAGTTTTCATTAAATTTTTTATCAAAAAAAGAAAATTTTTTTTTTGATACTGGAAAAGAACTCCATAAATCTACACAAGTAAATTCAAAATCTATTTTTTTTTTAACTAATGTTTTTGCTACGTTAAGTGTAGTTTGGCCACAATAAACACCAACTTCTAATATTTTAATTTTTTTTTTTGTACATCTTTGAAAAATATCTCTAATTACTTTTTGTCTTCCTCTAAAATTATCTTGATCGCTAAAAAGATAACCTCCAAAATAAGTAAAACTAACTAATTTTGTTAATTGGTGATAGATATAACCTACATAATATCTTACTATTTGAATTATATTTGTTAAAAAACTAAATCTATATAACAAACCCTCTAATTTTTTTCTAAGTATAACCAACATTATTATTTTATTTTAAGAATAGCTTATTGATAGTTTACTTTACAATTTTTATAATTATATTAATAACAATTCTATGTCAAAACTACTTGAAGATATAAAGCTATTAAAAAAATATCACACAACTTTAGTAAATGACTATACTGAATATCCAACTAAATCTCATTGGGATGAGGGTTTTGGAGAGGATGCTTATAAAAAAAATTTAGTTAAGTGGATAAGCAAAAATCCTGAAAAAAAAATACTGTTCTATGTGCACACCCCATTTTGTGAACAACTATGTTATTTTTGTTTGTGTAGTAAACAAATTACTCAAGATTACGAAAAAGTTAAAAATTATTTATATAATTATTTGTTTAAAGAGATTGATTTATTAAAAAATTTTATAGAGAAGAATAAAATTAAACTTAATGTGAATGAAATATATTTTGGTGGAGGGTCACCAACGTATTACAAGGAAGAAGAATTTAAAAATCTTGTTAATAAATTAAAAGAACTATTTGATTTTAAAAATGTGGATGATTTTAGTGTAGAAATAGATCCTAGAAGAGTAGATGATAAAAAGTTACTTTTTTATAATGAACATGGAGTAAATCGTTTGTCATTTGGAATACAAGATTTTGATAATGCTGTTCAGACAGAGATAAATAGAATTCAGCCACCTGAATTAGTTTCAAAATTATTAACTGAGGAAGTTAGAAGTAAGTTTAATGCAATTAACTTTGATTTATTAATTGGACTACCAGCACAAACTGTCAGTTCTATAGATAAAACAATAGAAAAAGTTGCAAAATTAAAACCAACTCAAATTCAAACTATGTATATGCATTATAAGCCTCAAACTAGAAAGTATATGATCAAAATGTTAAGAAATGTTCAGCTTCCAGATTTTTATGACAGAAAAGCAATCTTTTCAAAAGCTTCTGAAAAATTATTAAGCTCAGGTTATAATAGGGCAGGATTTGAAAGTTATGCATTACCCAATGACATTCTTAGTAAGTCTATGGATCAAGGTAAAGCTTACTACGCATCACTAGGAACTCAAAAAGGTGATGTTACAAATTTTGTAGCTGTTGGTTCATCTGCGCACGGATGTTTAGGTAACGATGTTTATTTTCAAAATTTTTATGAACAGAACTTATATATGGATGCATTAGATAATAATAAATTTCCAATATATAGAGGCATGGTACTTTCTACAGATGATAAAATCAGACAATTAATTGTTAAAACAATTAGAACATATTTTAAAATATCTTTTGAAGAAATTAATGAAAAATTCAAAATAAATTTTTTAGATTATTTTTCATCAGAGTTAAAATTGTTAAAAAATTTTGAAAAAGATGGTTTACTAAATATTAGTAATAAAGATTTCAATCTTACTGAAGTTGGCCAGCATTTCTCACCACAAGTAGCCAATGTCTTCGATAAGTATAATCGTCTTGAAATAGACTTTGTTGAAAGAGAGACTGATATTGCATCTTAAATGCATATTGTTATTACAGGTTCCTCTGGTTTTATAGGTTCTAGGTTAATAAATAATATTAATAGTAATAAGAAAATAAAAAAAATTACTCTTATTTATAATAGAACTCAGCCAAAAATAACAAAGAGTGGAGTAAAAATAGACTACGTAAAACAAAATCTAGCAAATAAATTATCATTAAAAAAGTTTAAATTTAAAGCAAACAGAATAATTCATTTGGGCGAATATTCTAAGCCAAGTAAAACTAAAAATGTATACAATTATAACGTAAAGATTTTTGATAATGTTTTAAAAATTGCAAATTTGATAAAATGCAAAAATATAATTTATCTAAGCAGTACAGAAGCTATTGGTCCTAATGGCAGAAAAAAAAAATTAAATGAAAATTCAAAACCAAGACCTGTAACCAAATATGGTATGTCAAAACTGAGAAATGAAAATATTTTAAGGATAAATAAAACAAATATTAAATTTACTATTTTAAGATTAACAACAATATATGGACCAGGATCTAGTGAGTTTGAAAAATTTTTTTTATTAAATAGATTTAGAATATTTCCACTGAGATCAAACTTGAAATGCATTGAGTATTTTCATGTTGATGATTTGATATATATTATAAACAAATTTACTTTTCTTGATTTTGAAAATGAAACTTACAATATTGCACCGTCAAAATTAATCTCATTAAATGAAATATTGAATTCGATAGCTGTTGTAACAAAAAAAAATTGGATTAATTTTTTTTTAATAGCTTATATAACTTCTAAAATATTCAAGTACTTCTTTAACTCATCTTTTAAAAGATTAACAGATTATTATTGGAATTCATCAAATTTAAAAATAAAAAAAAAAATTAATTTTAAAGAAATTTCATTTATAAAGGGTGTAAAAGAAACTTATGAATGTTACAAAAAAAGTAAGTAGTGTTGTATTAATAAATAATAATTTAAAAATTGCTATCTCCTTTATTATTAGCAAAGTAACGAAAATAATTTATACAGGTCCTTTTTCATTTTTAAATTTTAAAGTAAAAAAAAAAAAGTTTAAGCTAAATCATAAAGAAGTTTTAATAAAGACATTATTATGTGGCATCTGTGGGAGTGACAAAAAAATAATCTCATTTGATTATTCTCTTAACTCTACAGCCTTTCCAGATACGTCAAGACAGGATAAAAAAGAAACTTATCTTGGACATGAACTCGTTGGCAGAGTAGAAGCTACGGGTAACAATGTAAAGAAATTAAAAAAAAATGATTTAGTTATTCTTGATTCAATAAATAGAAATTATCATAATTTAAAAAAAAATGAATATGGAGGATGGTCTAATTTCTTAGTGAGAAATGAAAATCAGTTATTCAAAATTAAAAATAGATTGAAAAAAGAACAAGCTATTTTAATTGAACCATTAGCTTGCTCTCTAAATTCTGTGATTGAAGCTAATATAAATAACAAAAAAAAAAATATATTAATAATTGGAACAGGTATTATAGGATTGGGTGTGTATATTTTTTTAAGATATTTTTTTAAAAATATAAATATTACTTTTTTGTCAAATGACAAAGTTTCAAAAAAAATTTTAAATAACGACAAAAATATTAATAGTATTAATCCTAGTAAACTTATGAGTGAAACTTCAAAAATATTAAACACCAATGTAAAAAAATTTCTCACTAATAAAATTACATCTAGTGGTTTTGATTATATTTTTGAATGTAGTGGAGATGATAAAGTTTTAAAAAAAATAGTTAAAATCTGTAATTACAACTCAAAAATTATACTTACAGGCATGATAATGAAAAATGCCAAATTTGACTTAACTCCTTTATGGCTAAGAAACATAAAATTAATAAGTCCAAACGGATATAAACTAAAGTATAATTTTAAAAAAATATCAAATACATTTGAATTTATTCAAAGATTAATTATAAATAATAAGGTAGATGTGAGTGTGATTAAAATTGAAAAAATCAATTTTGAGAATTGGAAAACAGCATTAAAAAAAAGAAAAGTTGGTGTTATAAAAAATGTCTTACAATTCTCGAACTAAAAAAAAACTTACAGTTTTATTTTCTTTTTATAATGAACAAGACACAATTAATTACACTTATAATAAAATCACATCTATTTTTAAAAAAAATTCATTTATCAAAAATTATGAATTAATTTTTGTTGATGACAACTCTACTGATAATTCCCTTAAATTATTAAAGAAGATTAGACGTAAAGATAAAAAAGTGAAAATTATTACCTTTTCAAGAAGATTTGGACATATGGAAGGAATAATGGCAGGTTTAAGAAATAGTACTGGAGATGCTCTAGTTTATTTAGATATAGATCTACAAGACCCTCCAGAACTAATACCAAAAATGTTTAAGTATTTTTTAGAAGAAAAATATGATGTAGTATTTACCACTCGAACAAGTAGAGCAGGAGAATCTTTATTTAAAAGAGCTTTATCATCTGTTGGATATTATTTTCTAAAAAGAACCACTAACATTGACATGCAATCTAATAGTGGAGATTTCAGATTGATTAGCAGAAAAGTTATAAATCATTATACAAAGTTTAATGAAATTAATCCATTTTATAGATTTTTGATTGATTGGATTGGTTTCAAAAGAAAGCAAATATTCTACGCAAGAAAACCAAGAAAAAAAGGTGAGTCAAAGTTTCCAATAGGTTTTAATGTAATTAAACAATTTTTTGAAATTTCATTAATACCTTTTTCGGATACTTTATTAATATTAATTTTTTTTGTTGGTCTTATAGCTTTTTTAACTTCAGTCACTATTGGTTCGGTTATACTTGTAAAATTTTTTCTAGGAATGAATATTCCTGGGTGGACTGCGTTAATGACTGCTATTTTATTTTTTGGGGCAACCACATCATTTACACTTGGAGTAATGGCTTTGTATATAAGTTCTATATTTAAAGAAATCAAAAAAAGACCTTCATATATTATTGACAAAAAAATAGGATTTTAATTTTGAATTTTTTATTATTTTTGAAAAAAGAATTCAGAGGTCTTTTTATATTTGCCTTCCAAAGAATAACTGTAGATATAAAAAAATTATTTAAAATTAAATATTATAAAACAGAAGATAATCCATCTTATGATAAAAATACCTCTAATATTTTGAGTGGAATTTATAAAGATCTAAATATTAGTTCTTACAAGGCTAGTTGGATGTCATATAAAGAAAGGGATATAAAATATCTTAAAGTAAAAAAAGCTATCATTAAAAATACAAAAAAAAAATTTGGTAAAATAAATAAAATAAAATTGAATAAACTTGATAAAGTTGGTTTCGAGAAATTAAAAAAAAATTTATCTTCATCTAAGTGTAAAACAATTATTAGTAAAATAAAAAATAAAAAAGTATATAATGCTCATCATGTAATTTTTTCAACTAATCATAAAGATAAATTTAGTAGAATAAAAAAAAAATATATTAATGCATCCTATGATTATCAGGATATTTTTAGTGTACCTGAATTAACTTTAGCAATTATAAATGAAAAACATATAATTAAGGTTAGAGATTATTTTGGATGTGTTCCTACAGTAAATACAATTTTATTAAGTTGGTCATTTAATAAATATAACTTTGACTATGGAACTCAAATTTTTCATAGAGATTGTGATGATTATAGGCAATGTAATTTATTTACTTTATTGACTGATACCAACAATAATAATGGAGGACATGAAATATATCTAAGTTCGCATAATTTTTTAAAATCAAAAAAAATTATACAACTTAAAAAAGAAAAAAAAGAAAAATATAAATTAAGTCCTGAAACATTATTTAATATGCCAATTGGAAATATTACTGGTTATGGAAATAATGATATATATGATTATTATTTTAAAGATCAGAAAAAAGAGCTTTTTGGATCAAGTGGATCAAGTTTTTTGACAGATGCTTTTGCTCTTCATAGAGGCGTTCCTCCTCAAAAGAAACCAAGGTTAATTTTATGGGTGTCTTATTCATTATTGTCAGAGGCATCTTCAAGTTCTAGAAATTTTCTAGGAATGCATAAAAAAAAAACTCAAACAAAAACAATTTTAAAAAGAGTTAAATATGAAAAAATTTCTAAGATAATAAAATGTAGTGATTTAATTAAATATTCTTTTAGAAATATTATTGATTTTAGTGATGAAAAATAAAATTTATTTTTTGATTAAAAAAAAAATTAGCTTTGTATTTTTTATTATTAAAAATTTCAATTTTTTTTTTTATAAATTGATTTTAATTTTTAAGTCGAAATTTATGAAAAATAGAACATTTTATGCTCACGAAGACTTACCAAATTATGACTTAAATACCAAAACATTAACAGAAAAAATTAATAGAGAAACAAAAGAAACATATAAAAATTTTAATGAAAATAAAAAAGACATAACAAGATGGTTAGAAAATAAAAATTTAACAATATCTCAAATTAAAAAAGTGATAAAATATAATGAAAATAACACTATAGATATTAAAGAATTAGTGAATCAAGGAGTTCAAAATTTTAATAAAAAAATAATTGGAACTAACGATATTGATATAATAATAAAAAAATTTAGAGATTTGAAAGTGTATCCTGCACATGTACCTATTTTTTCTATAAAGAAAAAAGATACAATAAATAATATAAAAAAAATCTCTCCTTTTGGTAGTTATGATCAGATCGATATTTTAAGCGATGAAAATTTGTTTAAGTTTATAACGAATAGAGAGATTTTAGAATATTCAATTAAATATTTTGGATGTGTCCCAACTTTAGCAAACATAAATTTATATTGGTCATTTGTAACAAATAAAAGATCAGGTCCTCAAAATTATCATAGAGACATAGATGATTATAAAATCTTGAATGTTTTTATGAATTTAACAGAAACTTCATTTAATAATGGCTCATATGAACATGTTAAGTTTTCTCATGATTATAATTTTTTAAATAATGAATTAAATCAAAGTAGTCTTATAAAACGTGATATAAAAAATTTTTTTAATATTAATTATAATGGATATGGTAGTGATATTTATTTAAATGATGAATTTTTTAAAGATAAAGTTGAGCAAATATATGGCTCAAAAGGTTCTATAAATTTTGCTGATGGATTTGGTCTTCATAGAGCGGTTACCCCTACTAAAAACGATAGACTTATATTATGGATGACTTTTGGTTTAAGGCAAACTAATCATGAAAATACAAGCAATAAATATCAAAGAAGAATTAAATCTGAAAATATAACTTTAAAAGAATTTGATAAAAATCTTATTAACAAATATGTATATAGACACTTAATAGATTTTAGTGATGAATCAAGTAGATATTAAAAAATTTAATGAAGATGGATTTGTAATTATTAAGAATGTATTTGATGCCAACTATATTGATAATATTAGAAGAAATTGTATTAAATTATTTAATCAAAATTACGAGACTGGATTGCTACCAGATAAAATTAAGTGGAAAAAAACTGATATAAAAAGTAAAGCACCAAGATCTCTATGTAATATTTGGAAATCAAATCGATTTGTGGCTGATATTTCTTTAAATAAAAAAATTGGAAAGATTGCTGGATATTTAATGAATTGGAGTTCAGTAAGATTGAACCAGGACTCTGTAATTTGGGTTCCACCAAAATCTGGCAATGTCTCTTTTCACCAAGATGAACCCTATCAAGATTGGCATATTCCTGGAAAAATATTGACAGCATGGATACCTCTCTTAAAAACTTTTAAAAAAGGTGGAACATTAGAATATGTCCCAGGATCTCATAAATGGAAAACATCTAAAAGATTAAATCAGTTTCTAGGTGCAAAAGATTATATGTATCATTTAAAAAAAAATACCAAAAAGAAAATTAAAATTTATTCAGTAGAATTAAACAAAGGAGATGTTGTATTGCATCATGGAAAAATGTGGCATGGCTCTACCATTAACAAAACTTCTCTAGATAGAATTTCTTTAAGTCTTCATTTGATGAATGGAAAATCAAAGTTCCATCCTAAAATAAAAAATCCATTATTTAGTAAATTTAAAATTTTTAATAGTACTAAAATGGAGGAGAGTTTTTTTCCAATAATCTGGAGTAAAAAAAATTATAGGTCAAAATTTATTTCAAATTATGTGAAAAAGTAATTTTTAAAGTTTAACTGTTTTAATAACTTTGGATGTATAATGTGAAAAAGTGCTAATTTTTTCAGCTGGTTTTTCATTTTCATATTGTCCAGCATCTACAAATTCATCTACTCCAGTATAAGGTATTGTTGATCTATATTCTTTTAATCTATCTTTGTGCGGTTTGTGATCTCCTACAAAAATAGTAGTATCAATTGATACTCTTGTTTTACAATTTTTTTTTCTGATAGTATTATGAATTAAACTGTAATCTGAAACATAAACATTCCCAATTTTAGGTTTAAATTTAATCATTCTATAATTTTTCATTACCCATTGCATTTCACTGTATGTTTTGGATGTCTTTAAATATTCATCTCGAAAATTTATTGGTTTATAATAGACTAAAGAGTTGTTTTCTATATCACCCATTATTGGAACAAAACAATTCATGCCCCATGGTCCTTCTACCCAAGCATCAGAGTGTGGAAGAGATGTATTTAATGGTCTATTTTTATTATCTTGCAGTTCTTTGCCAAATTTAATTCTTATATTTGGTGTTGTTCTAAATCTCTTTAAAAGTTTAGGATTTCCAATAGAAAAACTTCTAACTAAATTTGCCCACTCTCTTAAAACTAAATTATACTCTAGATGTGTTTCTCTTTTGGGCACGATTCCACCGTTTGGGGTAATATTGATTCTTCTATGTCTTGCGTTATCCAGTTCTTTCATAAACTTTGTATCATTATTTTCAAAATTTATTTTCAGTGATTTTGAAATATATAACTTGATATAGAATCTTAGATTATTTAAGTTTTTTTTATTTATTTGGTGCTTCACCATTAATGGATTTACTTTCTTAAATTTCCATTTTTTTTCAATCAGATTAATTCTTTTATATCTATAATTTAAAGAAGACATAAGTATTTATATATTTTAAATTTTATGAAATCAATTATCACTTGTTTTTATAAAAAATAGTAATATCTTACAAATTAATAACATGTCAAAATTTACAATTAATACAATTGAACAAATTAATTTAGAAGTTTTTGGAGGATGTAACCTTGCTTGTCCAATGTGTCCCCAAGGCATTAAAGATGGTAGAGAGAAAGAATTTAAAAAATCCTTAAATGAGGATTTGTTTAAAAAAATTATTGATGAAGCAATTCCATTAGGCTTGAAGTATGTTAATTTGTCAGGAAGTGGAGAACCACTTATGAATAAAAAATTTTCACAATATTGCTCATATCTTAAAGAAAAAGGAATAATTTCTATGATTAATACAAATGGAAAACTTTTAACTTTAGAGAAGTTCGAGGAACTGTGCGAAGCTGGATTAAGTATTATAAAAATATCATGCATGGGATGGGATAGAGAGAGTTATGCTAAGTTTATGTCTTATGATAATTTTGACAATATGAGGGAAACTCTAAAAAAGTGTATAGAGTTATTAAAAAGAAAAAAGTATGATACTTTTTTACAGACTCATCATTTAATTCAAGATTATGAAAAAAAAGATTATCAACTCGAAATGTATAAAAAAAACTGGATAGATTATTTAAATATACCTTCAGAAGTATGGATGGCACATAATTGGTCTGGTGGATATATTGAGGAAAATGCTCAACGATCTAAAACTTTCAAAACTAGAAAGAGAAGATCATGCGGAAGACCACTTGCTAATGTAATTGAAATAAGAGCAGGAGGTTTAGGTAAATCAAGAGGTGCAGTAGTTCCATGTCCCAATGTCTTAGGTCACGATTCTTTAGCTGTTATGGGAACTGTTGAAAATAATAAATTAATAGATGTTGTAAATAATGAAACTTACCAAGCTTTAAGAAAAAAACATATTGAAGGTGACTTTGATACTATTGATTTTTGTAAAGATTGTGATCATTTAATTGATGTACCAGAGTCTTTGGTGTGGACAAATATTAAGGGGAGAGAATATGGTGGAAGTAGAGTTTCTTTTATAGATTTTGTTAATTCGATAGATAACTACAAGTAAAAATTAAATATTAAGATGCAAAAAGTTTTTTTAACTGGGTCAACAGGACTTATAGGAAAAGAATTATTTAGTAACTTAAAAAAAAAATACAAAGTAATTAGAATTTCAAACAATAAAAATAAATCAAATAATAGAATTTTATACTGCAATTATGGCTCCAAAAGAGATGTTAAAGATTTTATAAAAAAAAATTCTATTCCTGATATATTCATCCATTCTGCATGGGGCAAAATGACAGAGCCAAATAATAAATATCACTTAAATCAGAATGTAAATAATTTTAAAAATCTAATTAATGAACTTTATAAAAAGGGTTTAAAAAAGTTTGTTTTTATAGGAACAATTAATGAATATGGTCAAAATAAAGGTAAAGTGAGAGAGGAAATGAAACCAGTTGGTAATTTAAGAAATTATGAAAAAGCAAAAATTGAGTGTGGAAAAATTGGAAAAAAGTTGTCTAAAATTTATAATAAAATTTTTATTCACATAAGATTATCCAATATATATGGACCTATTAAAAGAGAAAATTCTTTAATTCATTCATTACACTTAGCAAATAAAAAAAATATAAGCCCAAAAGTTTCATCTTTAAATTTTTACAGAGATTATATGCATAGCTCAGAAGCTTCAAAAGGAATTCAAAAAGTATTTGAAAATTGTAATAAAAGTTTAATAATTAATGTTGGTTCAGGCAAAAAAATTTTAATGAGAGATTTTGTAAAATTATACTGGCTAATATTAGGTGGAGGAAAACCAATACTTTTTAAAGATGATAAATTGAATAATGCAATTGATAAAGGATATTATTTAGATATATCATTATTAAAAAAAATAACCAAATGGAAATCTCGGCTCAACGAAATAAATGGAATAAAAAAAAATATCAAAAATTATAAATAAAAAAGGAAATTTGAAATGAGAAAAATAAAAGTAGCTGACTATATTTTTAATAAAATTCAAAAAGAAGGTGTAGATTTTATTCCAATCTATCAAAGTGGAAATGCATTACATTTAATTAATGCTGTAGGGCAAAATAAAAAATTAAATGATTTTGTTAACTATCATGAACAAGCTAATGGCCTTGCTGCAGAGGCATATGGAAGATTCAAAAATCTAGGTGTTTGTTGTGTTGGCTCAGGTCCAGCTGCAACGAATTTATCGTCTGCTGTAATGTCTGCATATTGCGACTCTATTCCAACTTTATTTGTGACAGGCCAAGTAGGCATGTTCCATAATAAACAAAAAAGAAAAATTAGACAAAGGGGTTTTCAAGAAGTTGATGTAACAAGTCATATGAAACCTATTACTAAATATTCCGTCCTTGTTACAAAACTTGAGAATTTAAGATATGAGTTAGAAAAATGTATCTATTTAGCTAAATCAGGTAGACCTGGACCAGTAGTAATTGATATACCCTTCAATGTTCAGATAGCTGAAATTAATCCAAATAAATTAAAAAAATTCATTCCACCAAAAAAAATAAATAATACAAAAAAATATGAATTTATATCAAAAGAACTTATTTCAGAGATTAAAAAGTCAAGAAAACCTGTAATAATTCTTGGTGGTGGTGTCCAGAATTTAAAGAACAATGACCTAGTTTTAAAATTATTATCGAAGTTAAATATACCTGTGACTACAACATGGGCTGCTTCAGATATTTTATATCACGATTTCCATTTGAATTTAGGTAACGCAGGAAGAAGTGGAAATAGATCAGCTATTTACGCTATTCAAGAAAGTGACTTATTAATTAGTTTTGGATGCAGATTTACAACAAAAGTAGTTACTAATGAAAAGACTTTTGCTTCAAAAGCAAAAAAAATAAATTTTGACATTGATAAATTTGAATTTTTACAGGGATTAATTAAATTTGATAAAGGTTATCAAGTAGATCTAAAAGAATTTTTACCAGCTTTGAATAAGTATATTGGCAAGATTAATTTTTCAAAAAAAAATGATTTGTCATGGTCTAAGAGAATTGATGATTTAAGAAAAAATGAATACATAATAGATGAAACTATTTCTTCAAAAAATAAAAAATATATAAGTCCATTTAAATTTATTAGTAATATTTTTTTATTAGCAAAAAGAAATGCAATTTTTATTCCTGATGCAGGTATGAACATTACATGGACATATCAAGCCAATAGATTAAAAAAAGGGCAAAAACTTTTCACAGGTTCTGGAGCATCTCCAATGGGTTATGCTCTACCTGCTGCAATAGGAGCCTATTATGCTACCAAAAGTGATCAAACAATTGTTATAGCTGGTGATGGTGGATTTCAAATGAATATTCAAGAGCTTCAAGCAATTGCATTTCATAAATTACCAATAAAAATTATTATTTTGAATAATGAGTCTTTAGGAAATACTAGATTTCCCGCTCAAAGGTTGTTTGGCAATAGCACTGGAAATGATGTTAAAGGAGGTTATGGTTGGCCAGATTTTGTAAAAGTTGCTAGAGCTTATGGTATTGACTCAATGAATATAAAAAATTCGAAAAATTTAAAACCACAAATCAATAAGATTTTAAAATCAAAAAAACCCATACTTGTTGACGTTAGAATCGATCCTAAACAATTTATGCTGGATACACCTATTTAATTTTTTTAATGAAAATATTAATAACAGGATCGGAGTCTTTTGTAGGTTATTATTTAAAAAAAGAATTATTAAAAAAAAAAATTAAGTTTAAGGGAATTGACAAAGTTCAATCAAAAAAAGTAATTAAATTAGATATATCCAAAATAAATACTAATAAACTTAAATTTAAAGGCTACGATGCAATTGTTCACTTAGCTGCAGTATCAAGTACAAAAGATTTTAAAAAAAATCCAGATAAAGCATTCAAGATAAATCTGAATGGGACTTATAATATAATAAGATTAGCTAAAAAAAATAATATAAAAAAAATAATTTTTGCTTCATCCGAATGGGTTTATGGAGAGATGTCAAAAAAAAAAATTTATGAAAATCAACCAATAGATGTAAGTAAATTAGGTTCAGAATATGCTTTCTCAAAATTAGCTGGAGAAAATATAGTAAAATTTTACTGTAATTTATTTAATATAAAATACGTAATATTAAGATTTGGTATTGTGTATGGACCAAGAATTAATAAAAATAATTGGTCTGCTGTAGAAAGTTTAGCTTTTAAGATTTTTAAAAATGAAAATGAATTAACAATAGGTTCAAAAAAGACTGCCAGAAGATTTGTTTATGTTAAAGATGTAGCTAAAGGCATTGTTAATTCTTTTAAAGCAACGACTAATAATATTTTTAATTTGTCAGGAGATAAATTGATCACACTTGATGAAATAATAAAAAACTCAAATAAAATTTCTGGTAAAAAAACTAAAATAATTGAAAAAGAAAAGAAAAATTACAATTTTAGAGATACAGCAAACTCAAAAATTAAAAAAATTTTGAAGTGGAAAGAGACATACTCATTTAATAATGGTTTAAAAGAAATTATAAATTCATTTAAGTAATTTATTTTAAAATATTTTTGAAAATGATAAAAAATTGTCCTGTTTGCAAAAAAAAAAAATTTAAAAAAATTTTTTCTACAAACACTTCATCCATATATAATTTATCTTATTTCAACACTTTGAGGCGAGCTTTGAAAAGCCCAGTAACAAAGGTTTCATTTGTAGAATGTTGTAATTGTAATTTTTTATTTAATCAAATTTACAGACAACTAAATTATAAAGTGAATTATGATGCAAATAGAAATTTTTCAAATACATTTAATATATACTTAAATAGTGTTTTAAAATTTTTAGAGCAGAATATACCTTCTCCAAAAAATGAAATAAATACAATTTTAGAAGTTGGTTTTGGCGATGGAGAGTTTTTAAAAAAAATTTTAAACTCAAAGAAATTTAAAAAAAAAAGAATATTTGGTTATGATCCATCTTTTAATAAAAAAAAATTAACAAATTTTATTTTATCAAATACTTATCTATCAAAAAAATATTACGATAAAAAAATTAAAATAAATCCAGACCTCATAATATTAAGACATACATTAGAGCATATATCAAATATAAAATCATTTTTAAGAAAAATTTTGCACGAATCTCCAAAATATTTATTTATTGAAATACCCTGTAAGGATTTCGTATATAAAGGTAATTTCCATTATTTCAGTAACGAACATTGTTCATATTTTAGTAGCTATTCTCTTCAATTATTATTAAAAAATTTTAAGTACAAAAAAATTAAATTAACAAAATCTTTTAATTCAGAAAATATTTTAGCAATATTTATGAAAACAGAAAAAGAAATATTGATAAATAAAAGCTTAAATAAAAATAACTTAAATTTCAATTTTCGAAGTTTTAAAAAAAATTTTTACAAAAGATTTAATCTTCAAAAAGATTTTATTTGGGGTGCTTCTGGAAAAGGAGTTGGATTTGTAAATCTATTAAAAATTAATTATAAAAATTATAAATATATAATAGATATTAATGAATCTATTCAAGGAAAATATATTTCTGTTAGTGGTATCAAGATTATCTCACCAACAACATTAAAAAATTTTATAGATGAAAAATCGAAAATTTTTATATCAAATCCTCTTTATAAAAATGAAATAATTAAAATTTTAAAAAAAATTAAAATAAAAACTAAAATAAACAATTTAATAAATATATAATTAATATGTCTTTTCCAAAATATTGCTTTGGTACACATTTTTTTTCTTCAAAAAAAAAATTAGAAATTTTGTATTATGAAAAAATTTTAAAAAAATGTTTAGATAAAGGAATTTTTTTTTTTGATACTGCAGATCAATACGGAAATGGTCAATCAGAAAAAATTTTAGGAAATTTTATTAATAAAAATAATTTATCGAAAAAAATTTTAATCTCATCAAAAGTGGGAAATTTAAATAATTTTAGAGATTCAGATCTTCAAAAATGTATAGATAATATTTTAAAAAGATTACGGATTGAAAAATTAGATATTCTATATTTTCATTCAGGAACTAATGAACAATTTTTTAATGATAATTTTTGGAATATAATGAATAAAAACCAAAAAGAGGGAAAAATTACAAAATTAGGATTATCATTGAAAACAAAATATTTAAGGTTACAAAATCTTAAGCAAGTAAAAAAAATGAGAGAATACAATATTGATGTACTTTGTGTTACTCATAATATGTTATTTGATTACAACAAATTAATAAAAAAAAACATCCCTTCTAATGTAACACAAATTTCAAGATTACCATTTGCAAATGGATTTGTTTTTTTAAGAAAAAGTTTGCTTTATTATTTTAAACTTTTACAAAATGAAAACAGTTATTTTTTAAATAAAAAAAATTTTAATATTTTAAAAAATATTCAAAAAATTAATGATTTTAGTGATAAAAAAATAATGAAGTATTGTCTAAATTATAATTTAAAAAATTTTCAATCCGTTGTTTTTAGTTGTAGTAATTTGTCACAAATTGAAAAAATAGATTTTTAATGAAAAAAATATACTTATGTTTTTTTAATAGAAAAGATGTTAATAATAATAAAAATTTTAATATAGGTTCTGTAATAGATTTATATTTAAAACTTAATCAGCTATGCAATTCTAATAATTATGAATTGATTAAAACTGATCAAATACAGCCAGGGGAAATTAATTTTATCATTGAAGATTTTAAAGTTGATCATGTTGATCATATAAATTCTATTAAAAAAAAAAATCCTAGTACAAAAATTATTTTATTTTTGACTGAATTTTTTACTACAGTAAAAGATATTACAACTTTAAATACATTTCATCTTAATGAAAAAAACCTTAATTTATATCGTTCATTGTTTAATTTTTGGGAAAGTTATATTCAAGTGAGATCCGCATTTGAAATTTTTAGAAAGTTTATACCTTATTTCTTTAACTTCATTTTCAGGTTAAACCTTGCAACTATATTTGTTTTTATTTCTAAGACTATTGTGCCATTGGGAATTTACAACAAAATGCCAGTATCAAGAGTTGTCAGATTGGAACATTTAATTAAAATATTAATAACATGTTTATTTTTAAATAAATCTTTACCTCTGACAATAGCCTTATTTAAATTTAAAAAATCTTTATTAAATAAAAATTTTTTATTGACAATTAAAAACGATTTACTTTTTTATTATAGATATTTATCCTTAAAAAGTATTGAGAAAAATATAGATCTTGTAATAAAATCTCATCCTGAAATTCATACAGGTAAATTGTTTAAAGATACTAAATCTTTTATTATTTATTTTAATTCAACAAAAAAATTAGAATACATTGATTTTCAAAATAAAAATATAGATTTTTTTGAATTCTCTGGTGAAATGTCAACTCACAGGAAAAATCTTATTTTAGATTTAATTGAAAATCTTAAAATTGATGATCAAATTGAGCCAGTAATAAAAAATAAAATATTAAAATCACTAGTAAAACTGCATGAAATTGAATTAGGCTTTTACGATATAGATTTAATAGAAAATAAGAAAAAAAAACAAAAAAAATATATTTTTCAAATACATCCAAAAAAAACAAAAGAGTGGAGTTTTTCTAGTCCAACAAGATATTATAGAAGTTTAGAAAAAAATATAATACCAATAACATTTATAAGTGACAATATATCTGATGAAACAACAAAGTTTTTTACATTAGAAATTGATGACTTTAATCAATTTTTGAAAAACTATATATCAGCTCCAAAAAATATAGTTGATGATATGAATATTAAAATTGCTCATTTAAATGATTTTGCAGAAACTAAAAATCAAGAATTATTCAGTTATATCAAGAATTTAAAATAAAATGAAAATATTGATACTGGGTTCCCAAGGTTTTATTGGAACAAGTTTTCAAAAATACCTTAAGTATAAAAAAAAAAAATTTTTTCAAACAATTCATTCATCAAATTTTAAAATTGTTGGAAAAAAAATATACATTGACTTATTAAATAAAAAACATTTTGAAAAACTAATAAACAAAAATTTTTATCCTGATATTATAATTAATCTTGCATGGTTTAATATTTCAAATTTAAATAGAAAAAACTGTTTGATTAATTATGAAATGTCTAAGAATATCATTGATTTTGCAAATAAAACTAATACAAAAAAAATTATAAATACCGGTTCTTGTTTTGAGTATAATAATCTTAAAGGATCTTTAAATGAAAACAGAATACCTTTAAAAAATAAGATATTTTCATTTTATAAAAAAAAAAATAATGAATATGTTTTTTAAAAATTTTAAAAATATATCAATTTGGTGCAGATTATTTTATGTATATGGACCAGGTCAAAAAAAAAAATTCACTTATTCCACTTATCATTGAGTCTATTAAACATAAAAAAACTTTTTTTTGTAAAAAACCTTTTGATGTATTAGATTATGTTTATGTAGATGACGTTAGTAAGGTATTATTTAAATTAATGTTTTTTAACAAAAATGAAATTTTTAACATCTCCACAAATCAATATACATGCAATTTAGAAATTTTAAATTTTTTTAGATCAAAATATAAAAAACTTTTTGTTTTTAAAGTTAATAATAAACAAAAAAAAATTAATAAATTTAAAGGTAATAATAATAAATTAAAAAAGGTTGTTAAGATCAACTTTCTATCAATAAATAAAGGTTTAAAAAAAATAATAAATGAAGCTAATTAATATTACTTCTTTTGGTCATGGCAAACCCGAATTTCATAATGACTTAAAACTATATTTAAAATCAGTTTTTAAAGATATTAAGCTTGAAGCTGTTGAGAATAATGAAGAACTATTATCTGATGGTATTAATATTTTATTTGAAGGATTTTGGAGAGATCAAGATAAATTTTTGTCTAGCAAATTCAGTGAAAATAAAAATGGTGTTATGGGTTTACTAAATACTGAGATTATAGTTGGAGACGAAAATATTTCTAGTAAATTTTATACTTATAACAATTATTATCTTCAAAAAAAAATGATTGAAAAAAAAAATATCAAGACTTATCTTTTTTTTATCCATTATCTTTGGTTATTTAAAGAAAAAGTGATTAATTTATTGGTTATTATAAAAAAATATAGATTTTTTAATAAAATTTTATATCCACTTATTTATATATTAAAGAAAATTTCGAAAAGTAATTATCAAGTAACTCACAATGAGACAGGGTTTATTGCATATTTTTTTATTTTAAGCACTCACTTTAAGGATATTTATCAAAGAACATGGAAGCATTTTGACAAATTTGATTTTATCTTAAATATTGGATCTGAAACTTTGCAAAAAAAAATTTTTCAAAATAAAAAAAAATATTTTTTTTTACCTTTTGTTTATTCAAAAAATTATGCAGATACATTTAATGTAGAAAATATTATTCAAAAAAATAAAGATAAAACTATAGATTTTCTTTTTACAGGAGCCCTAACAGAGTATAGACTTAAATTACTTGAGAACTTAAAAAAAAATAGTGATTTAAAAATTGAATATACTGATTTAGAGCAAGATCATAAAAAAAGGTTAGAGACTTTGTCTAAAACCAAATTTTTATTAGGTTTAAAACAAAATCAATTTCAAACATTCATATCCGTTAATAGAATTTATAATGCTATTATAACTGAAATTCCAATTCTTGTTGAAGGTGAAAATTATTTCACTCCTAGTTATTTTCATGATTTTATTTACCTTGAAAAAACAGAAACTTTTCTTGCAAAGATGAAAGAGATGAGTAAAAACTACGATTTTTACAAAAACGATTTTGTTAATAAAAAAAAACTTTATTTAGAGTTTTCAGAAAAACATAAAGAAGAGTTAAAAGAATTTATAAAGCAGTTTAATCCAAAAAATGCATAACAACTTATTAGAACAATATTTATATGTTTATAGAAAAAAGCAGAATCTTACAGTTTTAGCTTTTTTTGATATTACAATAAAGTACCGTAGAACCGCCTTAGGTCCACTGTGGCAGGTAATAACTTTATTGTTGAGTGTAATTTTATTATCAATCGTCTGGTCCACACTGTTTAAAATGGATATCAAAGATTATGTTCCTAGACTTTTCTTTGGCATGACGACTTATTCAATTTTAGTTGCTGCTATTACTGGAGGTTGTACCTTAATTTCCGCTACATATAGTGCTCAAATAAGGACATCAAATATTCCATTACAATTTTACATCGTTAGGCATTTAATTAGTACCATTATGAATTATCTTCATTATGTACCAGTTTTTTTAATATTAATTATTTTTGCGGATATAAAAGTGAATTTAAATACTTTGTTACTTATTCCAGCATTTATCTTAGTATTTTTAAACTTCTTGTGGATAGCTACAGTCATGTCAATAATTGGTTCGAGATTTAGAGATATAATTCCATTAACTGAAACATTAATGTCCGTAGGTTCTTTGCTTACCCCAATTCTTTGGGATAAAAAAATGTTAGGTCCAAACGAAATTTTTGTTTACATTAATCCATTAACTTTTTTTGTTGAGGCAGTAAAATATCCTTGGGTTGGTCAAAACCCTGGCTTAATACCTTACTTAGGATTAATTGTAATGTTAATAATAGGAAATTTTATTCAATTTTGGATGATAAAAAACAAAGGTCATAGAGTTCCTTTTTGGGCATCTTAAAAAAAATGGCAAAAGTAATTATTGAAAATTTGACATTAGACTATCCTTTATTTAATGAAGGTGATTTTCAATTAAGAAATTCAATAAATTCTTTTTTAGGAGTGCGGAAAAAAGAAAAGGTTAAAGTTATAAAAGCTCTTAAAAATGTTAATTTAACACTTAACGATGGTGATAGACTTGGTTTAACAGGACCTAATGGGTGTGGAAAATCGACATTATTAAAAGTTATTTCTGGTATTTATTCTCCTAATCATGGGAGTGTGAAAATTGAAGGTGAGATATTTCCTTTACTTGATGTTGGTATGGGTTTGATAGGAGATATGACAGGTATGGAAAATATTTATTCTATTGCTTATTCAAGAGGTTTTGAAAAATCCGAAGTTGAAAGATCGATTAATTGGATCGTAGAATTTGCTGGTTTGGGAGAAGCTATCAACAGAACAGTTAGAACATATTCATCTGGAATGGTTGTAAGATTGGCTTGTTCAGTTTTATTAAGTCAAAAACCCGATATTTTTGTTATAGATGAATTTTTTGGAGCTGGTGATAAAAATTTTACAGAAAAAGTCGAAAATCAATTAAAAGAAAATATAAAGGACTCTGGTATTTTTGTATTTGCATCGCATAGCGAGGAATTAATTAAAAAAACTTGCAATAAAATAGCAATTTTTGAAGAGCCAGGTATTATTAAAGAGATAGTTCCTATTTAATATTAAAATCTGGTTGGGAGATTTTAATATCTTTAAGCATAAACTCTTCTTTATTAATTTTTGTAAAATAATTTTTATATAATTTATAAAATAATTTATTCCAAAAATTCCCAAATAAAAATCTTCCTAGTTCGCTACTTTGCTCATAAGAATTCGATAAAATATTTGCATCAACAATATGTTTGAAGCCATGTAACCATGCATAATATTTTATATATTCAAAACTTTTCTGTTTTGCAGTTTCTTTATCAAAAAAATTATAAAAAATTTTTGTAGTGTCTAGCCTCCATCCAATAGCTTCTTCATCAGTAGGTTCGTCAACTTTGTTTCCTTGGTTGTCATGATGTCTATAAGCGCTTATTGAATTAAAACAAAAATAAGCTTTTTTAATATGAATTGTGAATCTTATTGAAAGATTATAATCTGCACCTTCTTCATGAATTAAACCAAATTTTTCATAAAAATTTCTTTTAGCTATCCATCCAGACGAAGCCATAGGATGTCTTAGAAAACCAACAGATGGAACAAAATAACCACTTTGCTTTAAAGGCCAATTCCAATACCAACAAAATTCCGTTACATCATAAAATTCATTTGTCATTCCTTTTGCCCTCCAATAGAACAGCTCTATCTCATTATCATTTTTCATCTGCTTATATATTTCTATGAAAAAATCTTCGTATACAAAATCATCATCGCTATGAATAAATACGTACTCACCATTTGAACAGCTAACAGCTTCGCTCCAACTTTTGTGTACTGGTAACAATTCAGGGCTATTTGATTGATAATATTTAATATTTAGATTTGGAAATATTTTTGGTAAATCGTTAATTTTAGTTGTTGAATGATTATCAAATAATATAATTTCGTATTCACTCATTTTTGCTTTATTGATAGCAATTTCTAAATTTTTTAGAGCGTAAATTAAATATTTTTTTCCAGTTGAGTTTTTACAATAAGAGGGAATAACCACAGATAATAAATTACTAATTTTATTTTTTTTAACTTCATGAAATTTATTATGTATATATTTTTTTTTACTATATATTTTAGCAAAATATTTGGCTCGTTTATTTAACACATATTCATAAAAGAATATTATTAAAATTCTTCCATACCTTTTTAAAAAATTTATAAATAATATTTTTAATTTGACTTTAAATTTATCGATAAATATCTTAAACATTATTTGTAAATTTATATTTTAAATTTTTTATTAAGTATATTTAACAAGTTATTTTTAACAACTAAAATTCCCTTTTAACTTTAATATATGAAATAAAATCAAATGATTATTAAAAAAAATAAAAAAAAAATCTATTCATACAAGGATTTAATTTCAATTTATAAATTTGATTTTGTAACCAAGACAAAAGATGTAAAAAAAGATTTTCATAAAATCATTTTAAAAGATGCAGTTATGATAATCGTTAAAAATGAAGTTAATGAAATTTTATTCGTAAAACAATATAGGCCAGGTGTTGGAAAAAGTGTATATGAACTACCTGGAGGCATGGTTGAAAAAAAAGAAACCCCCATAATTGCTGCTAAAAGAGAATTAAAAGAAGAAACTGGCATTCAAGTAAAAAAGATTGTTAAAATTTTAAATTATTACAGACATTCTGGATACAATTGTGGTCAGGATACAATTTTTTTTACAAAAGTCTTAAAAAAAAATATTAAATCTTATTCATTAGATAATGAAATTTTAGAGATCAAATGGATTGATATAAAAAAATTAAAATCTTTAATTAAAAAAAATTATTTTGAATGTCCAGGAACTATTTCTTCATTGCTTCAGTATATAAATTTTTATTTTTGAATTTTTTAAAATTTAAAAAAATTTTTTTCTTTTTTTATTATAGACCTTAAGCTTAAATAATCTTTTTTGTAATCCATTGGATGCCATTTGGATAAATATTTAAATCCTAGTTTGCTAGATTTTAGTATTTTATTTATAATTTTCGTTTCAAAATTTTTTAATTTTTTTTTATAATTAAATATTTCTTTATTAATTACATAAAATCCAGCATTTATATATTGATATGGCTTTTCCTCAAAATAACTTATTTTATTATTTTCAATTTTTACGTTTCCATAATCGATTTTTTTTTTATAAATGCACATTGTAACAATATTTTTATTTTTCATATGTGTGGCATAGCTTTTTTTTAAATTAAAATTTGCTAAGGAGTCTCCATAAGTAGCAACAAAATTTAATCCTTTAATATATTTTTTTGACATCATAAGTCTTTGTCCTGTTGTGGAATTTACGCCTGTGTCAATTACTTTAACCGATATATTAGATTTGGAATATTTTTTTTGTAAGTATAAAAAATCTTTTTTCTTATAACCGACCAGTATAAAGATTTTATTTATATTATTGAAAGTCAATATATCAATCACATGGGAAATAATTTCTTTTTTGTTAACTTTAATTAGAGGTTTTGGAGTTTTTTTAAAATTGCGTATTCTTGTTCCTTTACCACCTGCAAATATTACCGCTTCATTAATTTTCATTTGTTCATGTTAAAAAATCTTATACCATCTTCGTAAAACTTAAAATTATAGATGTTAAGTTTATTTTTAAATTTTTTTTCAAAATCTTTCTTATTTTCTTCACTAAATGCAGCCATTACAAATCCTCCTCCACCCGCACCTAAAACTTTAAATCCAATCGATTTATTTTTCTCTAATATTAGTGAAATTTCCTCAATTTTATTGTTACTTATTCCTCTTTCTAACTCTTTTTTAGAGATCCAACTTTCTTTTAGCAACTCTGCAAAAATCCTATAATCTAATAATTTATTTTTTAGTAATTTGTAAAAAATTTCTTGAGTTTCGTATATTTTTTTTAGATGTGAGTAATTTTTTTTTATATTCTTATCTTGTTTTGATAAAATAGAACTTGCTTTTCTAGTTGTACCTGTCCAAATGAATATTATTTTCTTTAATAATTTGTTTAATTCATTTTTATAAATGTCTAAACTTTGGACTTTAATTTCATTTTTTGAATAACTTATTCTTTTAAATCCTCCATAAACTGAAATAAAATGATCTTGAGCACCTACTGACATATTTAATTTTTTTTTCTCTAAATTATATGAATATTTTGCAATTTGATGTTTGCTTATCTTATTTTGGTTTAATTTATTTAGCAGCACTATTAAACTTGTTATAAAAGCGCTAGACGATCCCAAACCGGTTCCTTCTGGAACATCACTAATTGTTGATAAATAAAACGACTTTTTAAATTTAGTTTGATTTGTTAATTGTTTAATTATTCTATTTTTTATATTTTTTATATTGTTTACTCTTTCAGATTCTGAATAATTCAGTCTTATCTTTTCAGAAAAAATTTTATCATCATGATTTTTAATTGTAGTATAAATAAATTTATTAATTGTGAAACTTATTGTTGCACCATCATTATAATTATAATAATTTTCAAAATCTGTTCCTCCACCAAATAAACTAACTCTCAGAGGCGCTTTTGTTTGAAAAAAGAAATTTTTTTTCATTACTATAATTTAATTATTATATTTATTTCAACTCTAAATTTTTATTTATTATTTTTTTTTCTTTTAAATGTTTTAACCACTTTAGCCTTATAAATTTAGAGTAATTTTCAATACCAATTTTTTTTTTATTTTGCTCCATTATCCTGATAAGAAATTTTAAATTTAATTTATAATCATGACTAAATTTTAGTTTAGGAAATACTTTTTTAATCTTTTTAAATGAAGCAATATATGATCTATTATCATGATTTTCTTCATTTAGTACTTCAAGCTCAATATTCGGGGATATTTTTTTAACCATCTTAGCTAAATTTAAAATTTTTATATTATTTTTATCTGATCCAATATTAAATGCTTGGTTATGAATTTTATCTGAAGGTGCATTTATTATTATTTCAATACACTTAACTACATCATCTAAATAAATTACAGGTCTATATTGCTCACCTTTACTTAATATGAAGATTTTTTTATTCGAAAATGCTTGTAAACAGAAATCATTTAAAACAGTATCAAACCTCATTCTTGGCGAATATCCATAGATAGTACCATTTCTTAAATAAACCGGAGAAAAGTTTTTATCTGCTAGTTTTTTTAAATTTTTTTCTGCCCAGACTTTTGATTTAGCATAAATTGTTTTAGGAGAAGGTGTGGATTGTTCGTTCACTTGTTTACTAGTTTGAGATCCATACATTATGCATGACGATGAAAAAATAAACCTTTTAACGCCGTTTTTTTTACATAGTTTTGCGAATTTTATTGTAGATTCATAATTTATGTTTTTAGTTATTTGATGATTTAATTCACTTGAAGGATCATTGCTTAATGCTCCCATATGAATGACTGTGTCAATATTTTTTAGCAATTTTTCATTAAAATTTCGAAGATCACTTTTAAAAATTTTAATAGGATCTTTGTAATTTCCTAAAATACAATTTTTAAAAAACCCAATATCAGTACCTATAATTTTATATTTTTTATGAAGAAGTTGTGCAAGTCTAGTTCCTATATATCCATGAGCACCAGTTAATAAAATATTTATTTTTTTAGATTTGGCCATTTAGTATCCTTTTTCGATATATTTGTAATTTTCAATGGTAATTTGATTTTTAATATTGGATCATCGTATCTACAGCCACGCTCAAATTTTGGTTTATAATGATTGGTAACAAAATAAACTAATTCTGTATTATTTTCCAAGGTTTGAATCCCGTTAGCACAACCTCTCGGAACGAGCGTCATATTATTTTTTTTTGAATTCAAAACTATTTTTTCAATTTTAAGGTATGTTTTTGATTTTTTTCTTAGATCTACTATTACATTTACCAATTTACCTTTAACACATTTTAAAATTTTATCTTCAGAAAATGGAGCTAATTGATAGTGTAGTCCTCTAGTTGTCCCCTTTGTTTTGCTAAAAGAATGATTTATTTGAACAATTTTATTTTTCAGAACGTCTTTTAACAATTTATTACAATACAGTCTTTGAAAAAATCCTCTATCATCACCATGTGGTTTTGTTTGAATAATGTAGGCGTCTCTAATCTTTAATTTCTTTAATTTCATTTTCTTATAATTAAAAAAGTAGCTTTATTTTTGATTTTAAATTTATTTGATAATTTTTTTAAAGTACCAGTTCTTACAATGTCTCCTAAAGGAAGCACGTCCTTATCGTACTTATTAACTATTCTTCCTTTTATAAGAGCAAATATATTTTTGTAAGCAATAGAATTTTTAATAAATTTTAAATTTTCAAAACTTTTAATAATTAATCTTGAATCATTAAATTTATAAGTCATATTTTTATTAATATTTAAATTTATTAAAGTTGATCTATTGAGATCTTTGCTAGTAAAACTTTTGGTTTCATAAGTTTTATTTTCTCTTCCATATTTGTCCTCAAATCTAACTAAATCAAATTTATCATTAGGTGTTTCAATCTCCAAGGCGACTAATTTTTTTCCCCCAATGGATGAAATTTTATGAAATAATCCTGGTCTTATCATAAGTTTAGAAGGTGCTTTAAATTTCTCTGAAGTACTTTTGTATAATCCGAGTTGTATGTTTGCTTCTCCCTCTAATATAATAAAACCAGTTTTTTTTTTACTATGACAATGAAGAGATGTAGAATTATTTCTTTTAATATTGAGTAATGTTATACTTATATTTTTGTTGCTATAAACCACATATTCATTACCCCAGGGTTTTTGAACTACTTTATTTTTAAAATAATCCATTTAATACACAACTTAGGATTATTTTTCTTTTATTAGACTTATTGTTTTTTTCATCCATGGACCCATATCTTTATAGTGTGCAGTTGTCACAATGTTTCCATCAACAACTGCGGGTAAATCTGTATAAATTGCTCCAGCATTATTGATATCATCTTCTAGAGCATAGTAACCTGCAATTTTTTTCCCCTTAACAATCCGAGCTGAAATCATAAGTTGAACACCACTACAAATACAAGCAATTATGTTTTTTGTGCTGTCGAAATCACTTATAAATTTTATAAGTTTTTTTTCTAATCTTATTTTTTCCATGGCTTTAACTCCTCCAGGTAAAACAAGTAAGTCATAATTTTTATAATTTACTTCACTTATATCTTTAACAGGATGAGTTTTATTTGGTGGTAAATTAGTTCCAAGTATCCCTTTAACAGGTTTACCTCCTATAAGGCAAACATCTAAATTAAAATTTTCTTCTAATAACCTATAAAAAGGATAGATAAATTCATGATCTTGAGCTTGATCTCCAGAAATAATTATAGCATTTATTTTGCTCATTTAATAACTGACATCCTGATCGTGATGCTTTCTTTTTATCTTATGCATAGTCATTTTTTTTATATGTTCTAATGTTTTTTTTCCATATGTTTTGTTTATCATTGATAAGTAATCTGAATTATTAAAATATGTGTCAAAAGCTTTATCTCTAAAATCTAACACTTCGGATGCTTTTATGTGTTCTGTTGGCAAAGGTAAAGTTTCATAAGCATGTTGGGAATATCCTATCCAACCCGGGCCTTCTTTATCATCAGGTAGCTCCCATTTTTTTTGTTTGGCCATAGGGTAAAGTTGCGAACCTGGATATGCCATTGCAGAATAAAAATTTGCCCATTCACTATTTACTCTCAAAGATAAATCTAGAGTTTCTTGCATTGTGCTGTGATTGTCATTAGGTAAGCCAAATATATAATTTGCTCCAACATAAAATCCCATATCTCTGACTTTTTTTACAATGCCTTCTATATCATAGTTATCAAATCTACCTTTGACTACTCCATCTCTAACATGTTTTGAACTTGACTCTATACCTAATGCTAACCATTTAAATCCAGATTTTAGCATTTTTTTTAACATTATATCATCTTCTAAAGTATCAATTCTAGCGTATGCCCAAAAATTAAGTTTATCACCTAGACCTTCTTTAATAATTTCATCACATATTCCTGTAACTTGTTTTGGATTTAAGACAAACATTTCATCAGGAATTTTTATATTGTAAATATTGTGTTCTTCTACCAGATATTTTATTTCTTTAATGATATGTTTTGGAGACCAAAATCTAATTGTATTTCTTTCAAATGGTGCATTTATACAGCAGAAAGTGCACTTGAAAGGACATCCCAAACTTGTTTGCAAAGATGCATATTTATTTCTGGTTTCTATGTTATCAAAAGTATGCCAATTATGAGCTTTATATTTTGTCATATCTAGCAAATTCCAAGCTTGACCTGGAAGTGTCTGATCCAGATCTTGAAACATTTCTGCTGATTTATTATTTTTAATCTGATCATCTTCAATATACCAAAGTCCAGGAACATTTTTATAATTTTTGCTTTCTTTACTTATTTCTTTAATCAAAGCTTCAATTGTTAGTGGACCTTCACCTTGACAAACAAATGTATAAGGCTCTTCTTTTAAAGTTCTTGCAGGCAATGCTGATGCATGAGTACCAATAACAATGGATTTTAATTCATTAGAAGTATCCTCATTGACAAATTTTGCAACTTTACTTCCTCCAGGCATACACTGCGTTGAAGCAGATGGTTGTTGCCCATAAACCATATAAACTGATAATTTGGGATTTTCTTTAATTATTCTGTCAGCTGTTTCTCTATGAGTTAAAAAGTCAGCCTCAGCATCTAAAATTTTAACGTTATAACCTTTTACTATAAGATATTTTGCGATTAAAGATGACCAAACCGGAGGTTCTATAGCAGCAAAATCGCTAGCTAATTTTTGATAAACTTCCAATCTTGAAGGTGGTGTAATTAATAAAACATCTAAAGACATAAAAATTATTGTTTAATTATTTCGAGTATTTTCTTAACAATCATAGCTGAATCTGGAGTACCATTCAATAAACTTGGCGAACATCCTGGCGATCTATCCTTCATCCCAAGATTAAAAACTTTACAACCATTTACTTTGTGCATTAATTTCAATGAAATATGCTCGGAAATACTACAAATCTCGTAACTTGAATCTATCACAAGTCCATTTCTTGTTTTTTTAAGTGAATTAATGTATTTTTTCTTTATTGAAAATGGTTTTAACCAAAGTAAATGAAAAACATCTATCTCTATTTTTTTTTTTCGAAGTATTTTTATTACTTTTTCAGACTCAAATCTAGAAGCAGATATAAGAAATAAACTTAACCTTGAACTATTACTAATTTGATCCTTAAATTCTATTGTCTCTTTATACGATCTTCTATGTTCGCTCACAAGCATAGGCAAATCATTTTTTAAATATTTTTTCCATATTTTTGTATATTCTTTAGGTGTCATCGGAGCACAAATTGGTAAACCAGGCATGTGAGCAAAAGGAGAATGATAACAATTAGTGTGAAGTGGGCCTGAACTTGATCCCTCTGAAGCTATAGCCCTGATAAATACAGGCGCACCATATCCAAAAATTTCTTTTGATTTAGCAGCATGATTAACAATTGGACTTGCATTTAACCATAAAAAACTTTGGAAACGTAAGATAAATATTGGCCTTATACCAGCAAGTGAAGCTCCAACAGCAAAACCTGCTCCAGCAACATCTGTCATAGGTAACTCAACTATACCTTTTTTTTGAGCTGGAACAGTATTCTGTACCCAGCCTACAGCTGAAAGACATTGACCTATAACAATCCCTTTGTTTCTATCTAAAATTTTTTTAGATAAATCTCTTATAGTTTCTGCAACCGTTTTTGCCATAATTCCTTAGTCCAAATTTTATTTTTATTTTCATACTTTTGCACAAAATTATAATCATTATTATTTATAAAATAATCTTTTATTATTTGGTATCTATTCCAAAAATTTTTACTTGGCTTATCCTTGCCTGCACCTTCATGCCAATATTCTCTACAAGTACGAATATTTATTAATGCAGGTAGATTTTTTTTTAATTTTTTAATTGAATGATATATTGTCAGTGGATCATCAGTAATATCCATTGTTTGTAAACCAAATGATTTAGCAACTTCTTTTAGGCTCCATTTTCTTCTATCTTTAGTTGGAGTTAATACTGAAAGATCATTATCATCACAAATGAAAATAATTTTTAAATTATTTTTTTTTACAAAACCAAAAGTGGCTAATACGTAATCTTCTTCTGCAGCACCATCACCAAAAAAACATAAGGTAGTTTGTTTTTTTGCAATCAAAGAATATCCTGCAGCTACGGGCACTTGATCACCTATTAATCCTACGTGACCAAACATTCCTATTTTCCGATCAAATATTGGAGGAGAACCACCCATACCTTTGTTTGTGCCTGTTTTTAATCCAATTAATTCATCAACAAGTTTTTTTGGATCACCTCCGTAAGCTAGATAAATACCATGACCTCTATGTTGACCAAAAATAGAAACTTTTGGTAAAGCAATGCTTGTGGCAGCGTATATACTTTCTTGTCCCAAACATAGATAAATAAGGGTATCAAATGCATTATTTTTTTTATTTTTATATGCTTGCAGCTCAAATTCTCTTATGTAGCTCATCTTGATAAATATTTTTTTTAGAATATTTAATTCTGACTTAGAATATTTCTTTCTATATATATTTAAATCTGACGGTACTATTTTTGGCATTTGAATTGTAGTTTTACTACTAATAATAACATTTAACTTTAAAATCAAACTAAATAAGATAATAATTTATTATGATGAAGGTTTATATTCCTAAATATCTAAAAAAAAAAAAGAAATATTAAAATAAAAAAAATTTTTTTACAAAATTTTGAGAGTGAAATATTTAAAGACTATAATCTTGGTAAAATTAAAGGACCCATACATTTATCAAATGGAAATGAGCAAGAGCTAATAAAGATTTTTGAGTACGTAGATAATAAAGATTGGGTTTTTTCAACCTGGAGAAATCATTATCATGCACTTCTTCACGGTTTGAGCCCAGATAAAATAAAAAGTTTCATATATAATGGTAAAAGTATGAGCGTTTCATGTAATGAAAAAAAATTTTTATCAAGTTCAATTGTAAATGGAACAATTCCGATTGCACTAGGTGTTGCGATAGCTTTAAAAAAAGATAAAAAAAAAGAAAAAGTGTGGTGTTTTGTTGGAGACATGTCAGCAGAAAGTGGAGTTTTTTATGAAGCTTATAAATATTCAATTAATTTTAATCTCCCAATTACTTTTGTGATTGAAGATAATAATTTGAGCACAAATTCACCAACTAATTTTGTTTGGGGTCGTCGAAAATTTAATAATAAGTTATTTAATAGAGCAGTTTATTATAAATATAAAAGTAAATATCCACATCATGGAACAGGAAAATGGGTAACGTTTTGAAAAAAAAATATTTAGAAAATATTCAAAATATTATGAGAGACTTTTCAAAAAAAGATAAGTCTATATTTGTTGGACAATCTGTCTCTTACCCGGGTAATTTAATTTATAAGTCACTTTTAAAAGTTCCAAATTCAAAAAATTTGAAGTGCCAGTGTTTGAAGATAATCAGATGGGAATAAGTACAGGTCTTGCTTTAGCAGGATATTTACCTATTACTACTTTTCCGAGATTTGATTTTTTTATTCTTACATTGAACCAATTAGTTAATCATCTGGACAAAATTAGTGTAATTAGCCAAAATAATTTTAAACCTAAAGTTATTATAAGAGTGCTAGTTGGTTCAAAAAAACCTATAGATGCAGGCCATCAACATACAAATAATTATATTAAAGAAATAAGAAAAATCTGCAAATATATTAACGTTTACGATTTAAAAAATAATAAAGCTGTTTTAAAAAGTTATAAAGATGCTATGAATAGCAAAAACTCTTCAATACTAGTTGAGTACTCAGAATTATATGACCAAATTTAAATATCAATTAGTCTCAGACAGTTGGGACAAGAAAGAAGTTGATGCAATTAAAAAAGTAATTTCGTCAAAGATATATACCTACAAAGGAAAATTTGTAAAAAAATTTGAGAAATCTTTCGCAAAATATTTTAAGATGAAATATTGTGTAATGGTTAACTCAGGTTCATCAGCAAATTTATTATCAGTAGCCTCTCTATTTTATAAAAAAAGCAAAAAACTTAAACCAGGTGATGAAGTAATAGTTCCCACTCTTTCATGGAGCACAACTTATCATCCATTACATCAATATGGACTAAAGCTTAAATTTGTTGATATAGACATCAACACTTTAAATGTGAAAGTTGAAGATATAATTTCAGCTGTGACAAAAAAAACAAAATTAATTGTAGCAGTAAGTATACTAGGTAATCCGGTTGAATTACAAAAATTAAGAAAATTTTGTATTCAGAAAAAAATTTATTTAATGGAAGATAATTGTGAGTCTATGGGAGCTAAAGTTGGAAAAAAATTTACTGGTACTTTTGGTATCGTAAATACATTTAGCACTTTTTTTTCTCATCATATTTCTACTATAGAGGGTGGTTTAATTTTAACAAATGATTCAGAAATATATAACATAATTCTTTCTTTAAGATCTCATGGATGGACAAGAGACCTTGAGCAAAAAAGTTATTTAAAAAAAAATCAAAAAAAATATGAAGATTATTGTTTTGTATTGCCAGGATATAATTTGAGACCAACAAATATTAATGCAGCTATAGGTTTAGAACAAATAAAAAAACTTAATAAATTTATTAAAATTCGAAACTACAATCATAAAATTTTCAAAAAATTATTTAAAAATGATAGGAGATTTATAATTCAAAAAACTGCTCACTCTCCTTCTTCATTTGCCTTTACCATGGTTTTAACAAAAGAATATTTACATAAAAAATTATTATCTATCTAAATTAAAAAAAGCAGGTATTGAATTTAGATTGATAACAGGAGGAAGTTTTTTTAAACATCCAGTTAGTAATTATTTTAATTATAAGCTTTTTAATGGATCAAAAAATGTTGATTATGTCCATGAAAATGGTTTTTTTGTCGGCAATCATCCAAAAAAACTAGATAAAGAATTAAATTATTTAAAGCAAATTTTAAAGGAGGAGTAAAATATGAATGTTTTAATTACCGGTGGCGCAGGATATATAGGCTCCACTTTATGCAAATATTTACTTGATAAAAATTTTAAAGTAACAGTTATTGATAATTTTATTTTTTCCTACAACTCTCTTTTAACCTACATGAACCACAAAAATTTTAATGTCTTAAAAATTGACGTTAGAAATCATACTGAAGTAAATAATTTAGCAAAAAAATTTGATTTAATTATACCTCTTGCGGCTTTAGTTGGTGCTCCACTTTGTAAGTTAAAAGAAAAAGAAGCCATAGATGTAAATTTGAATTCATTAAAAAATTTAGTTGATAATTTGTCAAAAGATCAAATTTTAATTTATCCAACTACAAACAGCGGTTATGGTATAGGAGAAAAAGATAAGTTTTGTACCGAAGAAACTCCACTCAATCCCATATCTCTTTATGGCCAAACAAAAACTAATGCAGAAAATTACATCTCAGAAAGACATGAAAATAGTGTCAGATTTAGATTAGCTACAGTTTTTGGTTGTTCACCTAGAATGAGACTAGATTTGTTAGTTAATGATTTTGTTTTGAAAGCAGTTAAAGATGGTTATGTAGTATTATTTGAAGCAAATTTTAAAAGAAATTATGTGCATATAAAAGATGTTTGCTCCGCTATAATTTTTTCGATTGAAAATTTTGCAAATGTTAAAAATCAAACTTTTAACTTAGGTCTTAGTTCAGCTAATTTATCAAAACTTGAATTGTGTAATAAAATTAAGGAATACATACCAAATTTTGAGATTTCAGTTAGTGAAATAGGTACTGATATTGATAAAAGAGATTATATTGTATCAAATAATAAAATTGAAACTGCAGGTTTTAAAGCCAATGTGTCTTTAGATGAAGGAATTCAAGAATTAAAAAAGTTTTACAATTTTTTAATTCCAGATGTTTCAATGAGAAATATTTAATGAATGTAATTATTGTTGGTAACAACCTGTTCTATAAAGAAAATTTTGAAAATTATGTTAAAGATAAGAAACATATTTCAATAAATCATTTTAAAGACGAAGATTTTAAAAAAAAAAATATCATTACAAAAATAAAAAATTTAAAACCTAAATTTGTAGTTGTTTTTTCAGGTCTTTCAGGTGGTATTTTTTTTAATATTAAAAACTCAAAAAAAATTTTGGAGTATAACGTTGAAATATATCTAAAGATATTCACAGTGCTAAAATATTGTAAAATAAAAAGAGTTTTTTTTGTATCAGCTTCATGTACATATCCAAATAATTTATCGATTTTAAATCATAATGATTTTTTAAAATCAAATCTTGAAAAAACCAGTTTAGCTTATGCATCAAGTAAAATGATAGGAACGTTATGTTGTTATAATGTAAATTATGAGGACAAAAAATATCAATGGACAACAATTATTCCAGCAACAATTTATGGCCAAAAAATTTTAAAAAAAGAAAGTGGAGATATGCATGTTATAAATGCAATGATATCTAAATTAATGTATAATAAAAAAGTCTCTTTTTTTGGTTCTGGAAATGTTAGGAGAGAATTTATTCATATACAAGATTTAATAAGTGCAATTTTTTTTATAGATAAAAAAAAAATATTTTCACCTATTATTAATGTCGGTGTTGGTTATGATATACGGATTAAAAAATTAAGTAAATTAATTTCTCAATTAATAAGTTATAAAGGCAAAATTGTTTGGAAAAAAAATAAAAAATTTGAAGGTGCAAAGAAAAAGCTATTGAATACGAAGCTTTTGTTTGATAAAGGCTGGTTACCAAAAATCACACTAATTAATGGAATTAGAAAAGTTTTAACAAATAATTAGAATGAAAAACAATTATACAGAGAAATATTTTAAATTTTTTTCCTCTGAGCTAAAAACATTAGATATTAAGTCTTTTGAGGCTATCGTTAATGTGTTTAACAAAATAAAAAGAAATAAAAAAAAAGTTATCTTAATTGGTAATGGCGGAAGCGCTGCAATGTCTAGTCATGTTAGTGTAGATTTAACAAAACAATGTGGAATAAGAGCAATTAATTTTAATGAAGCAGACTTAATAACCTGTTTTGCAAATGACTATGGTCATGATAACTGGATGAAAGAAGCAATAAAAAAATACTACGATAATGGTGATGTAGTTGTTTTAATTAGTAGCAGCGGAAACTCAAAAAATCATATTGTTGCTGGCAATTACTGCAAGAAAAATAAAATTTCATTAATTACATTAACAGGTTTTGGTGGAAAAAATAAACTTTCTAAACTTGGTAAAATCAATCTAATTTCAAATTCTAAAAACTATAATATTATTGAAATGGTACATCATATCTGGTTATTACTGGTATGTGATTACATAACTAATATGAAAATTCATTAGTTTATTTAATGATAATTTCTAAAACACCTTTCAGGGTATCATTTCTTGGAGGTGGTACAGACTTTCCAGATTATTACAAAAACTATCCTGGCAAAGTAATAGGTATGGCTATTGATAAATACTGTTATATTTTTTTTAGACATGGGAACAATTTAATGGATTATAATTTTAGAATTGCCTATTCTAAAATTGAACTTACTAAAAAAATTGATCAAATTGAACATAGATCTGTCAAATATTGTTCTAAATTTTTTAAACATAAAAAGCCATTCGATATTTTGCATAACGGTGATCTTCCTGCAAAATCAGGACTAGGATCTTCCTCATCATTTACTGTTGGATTGATCAATATTTTTAGGAAAATAAATAAACTAAATATTACAAAAAAATTGTTAGCAGAAAATGCAATAAAAATTGAACAAGAATTGAGCAAAGAAAGTGTAGGTTCTCAAGATCAAATATTTTCTGCTTATGGTGGTTTTAACATAATCAATTTTGATAAAAATAAAGTTAATATAGAAAATATAAACAACGAGAATACAAAAAAAATTCAAGACTCTATGTTTTTAGTTTTTACAGGATTAACTAGAGTAGCTTCTCAGATAGAAAAAAATAAAATTAAAAATATAAATATAAATTTATCTAGTTTTGAAAGAATATATCAAAGAGCTGTACAAGGAGAAAAAATGATCAAAAGCAAAAATTTCGACATAAAAGCTTTTGGAAAATTAATGGATGAATCATGGCAGGAGAAAAAAAAACTTAGCGACAAAGTAACAAATAAAACTGTCGATAAAATATATGATTTAGCTAAAAAAGAAGGTGTTTTTGGAGGTAAATTGTTAGGTGCGGGAGGAGGTGGTTTCATTTGTTTCTTGGCAGACAAAAAGGATCATTATAGAATATTTAAAAAATTAAAATCTTATAAAATTATTAATCCCAAAATTAGCCAGAGCGGAAGTAAAATAATAATTGATAATAATAATAAATACTTAGATTACTAATCATTATGATTTTTTTTTTTTAATTTATAAGATGTATAATGCGGATATTAATATCAATAATAACACCTTCACTAGGAAGAATTTCTTATTTAAAAAAAAATATTAATCAAATAAAAAATATTAGACGAAAATTTAAAAATTTTGAATGGATTATAGTCGTTGAGAAAAAAGACTTAAACACAATTAATTTTTTAAAAAAATTTAGATACAAATATATAAAAGTTTTTATTGGAAAATATGATAGTGCAGAAAATGCATTTAATGCTGGATTACGTAAATCTAAAGGTGAGTATGTAAACTTTCATGGAAATGATGATTTTTTCAACATCAAAAATAAACAACATCTAAATAAAAAAATATTCTTAGAAAATTATAAATGGATTATCTTTGATGGAGAATATATTGATGATAAATTTTTAATTAAAAGAAAATTAATCACACATATTAAATCTTTTTTGTTAAAAAAATTTGGTTTAGTTGATTTGTCAGTTGTAAATTTCATAATGACACCTTCTGTTTTTGTTAAAAGACAAATATGTAAAAAATTAGGAGGATTAGGAAAAATTAAACAGCCTGGATCTGATTATATTTTATGGATGCGTTTTAATAAAAGATACAAGCCAAAAGTATATCCAATAAAATTAACATACTCCATGATTACAAATAAAACAATAACGGGAAAATTTGATATGAACAAATACGTCTTTATATTTAAAAAGATGATTAAAAATAATAAATATGGTCTGATAGGTAGATTTTTTATATTATTATCAATTACAATTATAATAATTTACAATTTTATAAATAAGAAATTAATTAATGGAATCAAATACTAGTCTCGTTATTTTATGCGGCGGCAAGGGTACAAGATTAGGAGAAATAACAAAAAAAATCCCCAAACCTCTAATAAAAATTAAAAAAAAACCATTTATTGAATACTTAATCAATTTTTATCAAAGATATAATTTTCATAAAATTTTCTTAGTAGGTTATTACAAGTCTCAACAGTTTAAAAAACTATATCAGGATAAAGAATTTAATTTTATAAAATGTAAGTTTATAAAAGAAAAAAAACCTTTAGACACTGCAGGTGCATTAAACGCAATTCGAGATAAGATTAAAGGTGATATGGTAGTTGTCAACGGAGACTCCTATTTAGATTATGATTTTAAAGAGTTTGAAAATTTTAATAAAAGAAATAAATCTCATTCAATGATTTTGGTTAAAAATATCAATTATAAAAGCAATAATAAGCTGAACAAACTAAAAATAGAAAAAAAGATAATTAAAAAAAGCAACAATTCAAATTATATGAATAGTGGAGTTTATTTTTTTAAAAAAGAAATATTTAATTTTATCCCTAAAAATAAACGAATTTCATTAGAAAATGATGTTTTGCCAATTTTAATAAAGAAAAAGAAAATTATGGGTATTTATTCAAAAAATTTTTTTATTGATATTGGTATAAAAGAAAACTTAAATTTTGCCAAAAAAAAATTAATTCAAATAATTGAAAAACCAGCAATTTTTTTAGATAGAGATGGAGTAATAAATAAAGATACTGGATATGCTCACAAATTTAAAAAATTTATTTGGTTAAAAGATACACTAAAATTTCTTAAAAACCTCGATCATAATAAATTATTTTTTTTTATTGTTACAAATCAATCTGGAATCGGAAGAAAAATTTATTCTGAAAAAGTTTTTTTAAATTTACATAAGCATATTAAAAAATATCTCATTAAAAAAAATATTTTTATTGATGAGGTAAAATATTGTCCTCACCATCCAGAATTTGGTATAGGAAAATATAAAAAAAAATGTAAGTGCAGAAAACCTAATAATAAAATGATTATTGATTTAAAAAAATATTGGAATATTAAAATAAAAGACTCAATAATGATAGGAGATAAAAAAACTGATTATATTGCTGCAAAAAAAAGTAATATAAAATTTTATTATATAAATGATAAAAATTTATTTAGATTAAGAAAATACAATTAATTAATGTCTTTTTGTAAATTAAGTGGTTGTTTTTATAATTATTTTATTTGAAAAAAAATGAATTTTATAAAAAAATATACAAATTTTAATTTTTTAATTTCACTAATAATTCCTTTCTTAATTTGGGGCCCTTTTTTTCCAGATTTAATTATAAGTTGCTCTGCATTATTCTTTTTATATTATTCATTTAAAAACAATAATTTTTATTATCTAAAAAATTCACCATTTATTATATTTTTAATTTTTTGTATTATTGCCATATTATGTAGTTTAAGAGCTACAGATATACCCTTAAGTTTAGAAAGTTCTCTTTTTTATTTTAGGATTGGGATTTTTAGTTGTTTCATTTGGTATTTAATAGATAGAGACAGGAGTATTTTAAAATATTTCTATTATGCTTTAATAATATGTTTTTCTACTTTAGTCGTAGATGGATATTTTCAGTTTTTTATGGGAAAAAATATTTTTGCCCTGCCTTCTTATGAAGCTCGTATTTCATCTTTTTTTGGAGATGAACTTATTATGGGGTCTTATTTATCTAGGTTATTCCCTCTTTTTTTTGCATTATTCCTACTTAAAGAAAAAAATAAATATGAAATTTATTACATCGGTGTGTTATTTATCCTAATAGATGTTTTAATTTATATTTCTGGTGAGAGAACAGCTTTCTTTTTTTTAAATTTATCTACACTGTTTATTATAATTTTAATTAAAGAATATCAAAAATTTAGACTGATTACTTTTTTATTGGCTTTAGTTATAATTGGATCTTTATCTTTTAATAGCGAAGAACTATCCAACCGAATGATTAAAGGACCTGCAGAGTCCATGGGTTTATTAAAAGAGTCTCAAAGCAAAAATATTTTTACACCAAATCATGATAGCTTAATTAAAACAGCCTTTAATATGTTTTTGGATAAGCCTATTTTGGGACATGGCCCAAAATCATTTAGATTAATTTGTAAAGAAGAAAACTATAAAGTGGGGATTAATCCTTGTAGTACTCATCCTCATAATTTTTATATCCAATTATTAGCAGAAACAGGTATAGTAGGTTTTTCTTTTTTATTAATTTCATTTTTTTATGTTTTGTATTGTTTTTATAGACAGCTAAAATCTATTTTCTTCAAACAAAAAAGATATTTATCTGATTATCAAGTATGCTTGTTAGCTGGAATATTAATTTCTGTTTGGCCTTTTTCACCAAACGGTAACTTTTTTCACAATTGGCTTATAATTGTTTACAGTTTACCAGTAGGCTTTTATCTTCAATCTATTTATTCTAAAAAAAAATTAACTAAAAAAAATATCTGATGAAAATAACACTTATTATGGGTTTACCGGGATCTGGAAAAACAACATTAGCAAAAGAACTAGCGCCATTATTAAATGCAAAAAGATTAAATGCTGATGAGGTTAGAAAAGAAGCAAATGATTGGGATTTTTCTGAAGAAGGAAGAAAAAGACAGGCAAGAAGAATGGCAGATTTTGCATTAAAATTAAAAAAAGGAGGAAATTTTGTTGTAGCAGATTTCATTTGTCCAACGCCTGAAGCAAGAGCTTTGTTTCCTGCTGATTTTATTATTTGGATGGATACTATAAAAGAGGGAAGGTTTGATGATACTAATAAAATGTTTGTTAAACCTGATAAGTATGACTTTCATGTTACATCACAAGAT
>MDTB01185810.1_pt1 | contig 43665 bp, 42 predicted proteins | sample 811161 | NCBI WGS metagenome assembly MDTB01 (sample SAMN05326650, study PRJNA326480) | marine metagenome | isolation source: seawater | place: Mediterranean Sea | collected 2009 | reverse complement strand
TTCCGTGTCTTAAGACAAAGTACCATTGGCGCAGAAAGGCTTGACTTCCGAGTTCGGAATGGGATCGGGTATAACCCTTTCGCAATAATCACCAGGCGAGTTTTTATACAATATAAAAAAAAATAGTAAAGTTATTAATAGTTTTTAAAGCAAGCTTACCAGTAATCTAGTTTAAGTAAAAATATTATACTTAATTATAGCATAAATAGCTCTAAATCCATCTAAAAACAAAATTTTTTTTCCTTCTTCATGAGTTCTTCCATAATAATTGATTGGGACTTCATAAATATTTTCTCTAATTTTAGAAAATTTAGCTGTAATTTCTGGACAAAAATTAAAGCCATCTTCTTTTAACTTAATTTTTTTTAAAAGGCTTGAATGGAATACTTTATAACAAGTATGTGCATCTGTTAAATTTTGTTGATTTAATAGATTTGACAAAAATGTAAGTAAGTGATTTGCAACCAACCTAATCGAAACATCTATAGATTTTGGCCTTATTCTATGTCCACCTTTTAAAACTCGAGAACCATATACAATTTTAGATTTTTTTGTAATTATTGGTTCAACTAATTTTGAATAATCATTCGGATCATACTCCAAATCAGCATCTTGAATAATTACAATTTCTCCCTTAACTTTCTCTAAACCTTTTCTGCAGGCATACCCCTTACCTCTATTCTCTGTATAGCTGATAAATTTAGAATAAAGATTGAAACAGTTTTTTTGAATTATTTTTTTAGTATTATCTGTTGAACCATCATTAATAATTATAATTTCTTTCTTAAAGCCTTTTACTTTATCAATTTTCTTTAATATTTCAAAAATTGTATTAGATTCATTAAATACTGGGATAATAATTGAAACTAACATTTTTTTATTTTCTAATTTTTTTTAAACCACTTATGATAAAATTAGTCATATTTTTTCCAACTAACTTTTTTATAAATTTTCTTAAATATAAATTAAGGAGATAAACAAAATAAAAATTGTAGCAAAAATTTCTATGTATTTTAATTATTCTTTTGTACTCATCGAGATTCTGAGAATAAGGACTTATTTTTCCATTTTTAAAAATACCATATTGATGAATTTTACTGGCTACGCCATGTTCTAATGAATTAAGCCCTAGCTTATTTAGATGATATAAAAAACTATTTTTTGTGAAGTAAAAATTATGTGCATTTTGTAATTGGTCTAAATTATATTTTAAATCCATAGATGGAACTTCTATATAGAATAAAGAATTATCATTTGAAAACTTTCTAATCTCGAGCATATCATTCCTAAAATCATGAAAATGTTCAATGACATGACTTAGAATAATAATATCAAATTTTATATTTAATTTCTTTAAAACTTCTACTCCACCCTGTTCAAATATAATTCCATGTTTTGCAGATAGCTTTTTAGACTCCTCACTATAATCAATAGCATATAAATTACCTACTGATTTAAAATGAAGTAAGTTGGAATTATTACCACTTCCAATTTCTATAATATTTAATTTTTTTTTTTTATATGAAACAAATTTGTCTAAAAAATTAAACGCATTTATTGAGCCATCTCCTTCATTCAAAAAAATGTCATCTATATTTTCATTAAGTTGATGATTATACAATTTCCTATAAATATCTGATTGGTAAAAATCTTGCAAAAATGATTTCTTAAGCTTGGGGTTGGTAAAAATTAACCCACAATTCTGACAAGTGACAACTCTGTTTTTAAGTAAATATCTATCAAAATCAAAAAGTTTTTTTTCTTTATTGGATCCACAAAGGCAACCTTTTTTTTCAGTATTTAAGTAAAAATCTTGATTATATTTTTCTACATAACTATTTAAATCCATCGGTGTAACCTTGGTATAAAAAATATATTTCTAATTGACATTAAGTTCGAATTAGTTGTTCTTGAAATATCTTTATCTATCATGCTTTTGTCAAAAATTTTAAATTCATTTTTTTCATAGTAATATACCCAGGCATTATGATTACTTAATATTTTTTTTATCTGAAAAAAATTACTTTTATTAAACTCTACAAGTATAATGGGGTTATGTTTTTTTATTGTACTTTTCATACCTCTGATAACCTCAAGGTCAAATCCCTCAACATCGATTTTAATAAATTTAGGACTACATTTAAGATTTAGTTTATCAAATATCTTTATCTCAATGGGGTCATTTATGATGTCAATTTCTTTTTTTTTGAAAGTTATATTAATACTATTTTGTATATATCTTTTATCAAAACTACAAAAATAATGAATGCATTTATTTTTATAATATGGGTAGTAAAATTTTTTTAACTCGTTTTTGCTTCCAAGAGCAAAGTTGAAACCATATATATTCTTATACTTTTTTAGTAATTTATTTTTTATAAAGTTATCAAATATGAAACGATTAGGTTCGAATATATAAATTTTATTCACGTATCTTAACTTTCGGAAACCCATAGAGGATATTCCAAGATTACCACCCACATCTATTATGGCATCATTAATTTTATTTTGAAGTAATGATCTAATACCATAATAATCTTTTTCGTGTGGTAAAAATGCTTTAAATAGAGATATGTTGTTATATATAAAAATATTTAAGGATGGATTAGACTCAATTAATCTTATCAATTTAAATTTTAAACTATTTAATAAATTTATAATATTCATAAAAAATTTGCTATATGTTTATAGATTAGCCAAACAATGTTAGAAATTTTTTTATATTCATATTTAACCTCAATTTACTTTCTTTCAATAGGTATTTTTTTTTCAACCACAATACTAAATTTAAACCCAAGTTTAAAAACAAATTTCTTTCAATATGGTTTATATGGTGTTATTTTTTTATCTTTTGTAGCATTATTTATTAATTTTTTCTTTGAACTTAATAAAAATATTAACACTATAATTTTTGGTTTTTTCTTTATTTATTTATTTTTGGCCCAACAAAAATTTATTACGAAAATTTTAATTATTTCAATACCTGTTGCTATAATATGCAGCTTACTTCTAACATATGAAACAACCTACCGTCCAGATGCTGGACTTTATCACTTACCATATACTAAGATTTTAAATAATGAAAAAATTATAATTGGATTATCTAATATTCATTTTAGATATGGACATACTTCAATAATACAATATTTATCAGCTATAAATAATAATTGGCTTTTTAATGATAAGGGTATCATTATTCCCTTAGCAATTATTTTTTGTTACTTTTTATTATATTTAATTTATGAGATTAAAAATGAAAATAATAAAATATTTATATTTTTTAATTTTACTATAGTTGCATTTTTGTGTTTAAAGCTAAATAGGTATTCTGATTTTGGTAATGATGCACCTGCACATATTTTCTATTTTTTTTTAATGTCCATAGCCTTCAAAAATTTTGAAAAATTCACCAAAAAAAATATGGGAGAAGTGCTTACTGTAGGGGCTTATATAGTATTCAATAAAATTACTCTTTTCCTAGGCAGTTTAATCCCACTCGTAATTCTAATTTTAAAGAAAAATATCAGATTATTTAATCCTAAAATTATATTTTTCCTTATACTGTTTGTGTTTTCTTTTTTTATTAAAAACTTACTTGTTTCAGGTTGTTTCGCTTTTCCAATAGAAAAAACATGTGTAACCAAAGTTTTTTGGTACGACCTAAATGGCAATAGAGGCTCTAATGCAAAAATAACTATGTTAGAAAATGAGGCTTGGACAAAAGGGTGGAGCGATCAAAAAGAGGGTGGTAAAAATTTTGAGGAATATTTATCAAATTTAGATTGGGTAACATTATGGTCTAAAAATCATGGAAAAAGAGCATTAATTAAAATAATTCCATTTCTAATGCTGTTAGTGATTATTTCATCAGTTATTTTTCGATTTGAGTCAAATAAAAAAAATACAAAGCTACTAAGTAAGAATTTACCATATAAAAAAATATTTTTTGCATTTTTAATTATAAATATTATTGGATCAATAATGTGGTTTTTTAAATTCCCAGTTTTTCGTTATGGGTCTTCCTATTTAGTGTCAGCTCTGGGAATGTTTACAACCATAGTTTGCTGGAATAAAATTCAATTAATAGATGTTTTAAAATTAAAAAAAATACTTAGCTATTTTACAATATTCTTATTAATTGTGCTAATTTCAAAAAACTTATTAAGAATAATCAAAAACTATGACCAAAATTATAAAGACAGTCCTTGGCCAAAAATATATTCAGAAACAAAAAGTAATAAAAAAAATAAAAACAAACCAATATATAAAGATAATATCATAATCTTTTATCAATCTACTAAGGGTTTATGTTATTACAATACATCTCCTTGTACACACATGTTAAATTCTCAATTTAATGAAGAAGAAATTTTATTTAAAAGCAAATGGAACTATAAAATATTTTATTTTTTAAAATAATTAAATTTATTTATTCAATTATATTGTCCCTTAATAAATAAAGATACTTATTACAGAAAGTAATGAATGTTTAGAGAATAAAATCCTTATAGTTATAAATTTTCATAATTTATAAATTTACATTATCAAATTTTTTAAGTTTAACTTTTTTTTTTATTTCATCTGTAAAATCAAATTCAATTTTTTGATTACTTAGATTATCAATATTTTTATTAGAAATATTTAACTCTTTAAATATCATTTTTAAAAATTTAATAGCGGTAGTAATTAATACTTTAGGAATATAAAATTTTATTCTTTTAATTTTTTTAAAATTAAAATAAATATCTAAGAATCTATTATAAGAAATTGCTTCTCCTGTATAAAAATTAATAACTTTATTGTTAAAATAATTATTAACAATGGTATAATCAATAAATTTAGCAAGATCACTTCCAAAACAAACTGTTTGGGAATATTTTCCAAAACCAGGAACAGGTATGATGAAAAATTTTGAAATCATCGTATTTAAGCCATTAAAAGATTTTCCTTTTTTGCCACCTTTTATTATTTTTTTTTCATAATCAATATCTATAATTGTTGAAGGTCTAATAATTATGAAACTTTCAAGCGATTTATAAATTGCTTCACAGGTCAATTTTGATCTACCATATTCAGTTTTTGTATCTGTGTAAGAATTAACAGATGAAATATATATATTTTTTTTAATTTTCATTTTATTAAATGAAAAAAACATCTTTTCAGTTAATTTTTTATTTATTTCTATTTCTGAGCAAATTGAAACATTATGAATGTGTATAAAATTTAAACTACATTCAAAATCTTCATCAAATGATAAAAAATATTTTTTGTAGAATAAATCGTTATCTAAATCTAATATATCTGTGTGATCAAATTTTTTATCACAGATAGTAATATCAAATGATTGATTAATATTTTTTAAAAAAAAATTAGCTGGATATGTATTTGACCCAAATAAAAGAATTTTCAAAATTAAATCCTATTTTCATTTACTAAATTATTTATCATTCTTGTAGAGTTGATAGCTATATTAAATGTTGTTGGCGAGCCCGGAACATCTGGAAATACAGACGCATCTAAAATAAAAACATTTTTACAATCGTACAGTTCTCCATTTAGTGTTGTTGAGGTTTCTTTTTGTTTTGAATTAGACATTGGAAAACTTCCACCATAATGATAGCTGGAGCCTGGCAGATTTAGTGCTACTAATTTGGGTATAATTATAAATTTTTTAGTAAAAATCTTTTTTAAAAATTTTACACATTTATCAATAACATTTTTTGAATCTTTATTTATCTTTGAACTAATAAAGTGTCTACTGTCATTGTTTTCACCTATATCTTTAATCATGATATCTGAGGAATGATCTGAGTGAATATATCCCACTATTACAGTCAACCTATTAAAAATAAAAGGGAAAATTTTTACTAGATATTTGGTGAACTTACCAAAAAAAGTCTCAAATGGCTTTAGCATTAAATCATTAAATGTGTAAAATTGTAAATGAATACTTTTGGGTGAAATTTCTTTATTGTAAATTTCAAAAAATAGTTCTGGTAAAGTATTTTTTAATTCTTGCAAATTATTATCTGATTTTCCTAAGTAAAATGCTGGAAAATAAAACCTTTGCGATTCCTTAATTGTAATTTCTTTCTGTTGCAATATCTTACTCCTTAAAACTAAAGATGCAGTTAGTATGGGTCCACACCCAATAAATAAATTTTCACAACTATATTGCTTTGATTCATTAGTTATTATATTTATTGTCTCTAGATAGATTGTGTTATTTTTTTTTACAAATCTCTTAACAAAAATATTTTGCTTATAGTTTAAATTTTGTGGAAATTTTTCTATTAAGGAATTTAACAAATTTTTTGCATTAAACATGCATTCATATGGGCACCCATAGTGACAAAGTCCACATTTTTGACAATTCAATTTATTAAATGAATACTTGTTGCTTACTGCAAATTTAGATCTACCAAAAAAAAATCCATTATTATTCAAACTATCTTCTTTTTTATCTAAAAAATCTAATATTTCTTTAGATGTTAATGATACATCAAATGTGTGATCAGTTCCGATCTCTGTATCAAAAAATTTTAATAAATTATCCTTGGAAGATGATATGGGGATTATTGACTCTACTTTATTTTTCTCGCGGTAAAATTCATTATATGAAATTCCCCAATTTTCTATATCTTTTTTAAAGAATGGAGAAGATAGTGTGCCCCATATATTTGACAAACCACCTTTTGCATTAGAAGAAAGTGTGTTTGAATTTAATTCATTAGAAATTTTTTCATTTTTATTAATGTTAAAAGTAAAATCTGATCCATATGGAAATTTGAGATTAGGATCTGAATATTTTGGTAGTCTTTTTTTTGACCGCTCTATTTCTTTTTTAAAATTACTGATGTTTCTTGTTTCTAAATAATTTTTGACAATTTTTTTATTATCATCCTCAATTTCATTTCCTACATCTAAAATAGCAACTTTTTTTCCATTTTGTAAAATTTCTGAAGCTGCAGAAATACCTGCCGGACCTGATCCTATTATAATATTTTTGTAATACACACTTTATATATAAACATTATTTATATAAATAAAACTTTTACTGCAATGTGATAAAATAAGAATAAAAATCGAATTCTATTAGTTTATCAATTGCGATTTAAACGATTAATTTACATAAAAAAGAGAACAACAAGACTAGATTATATAGAATGAATATCTATAAAAACCCCACCACTTTTAACAAATTTTTTATGTTTTAAAATAATTGAATTTGAAAAATTCCAGGATAGAAGAAAAATATAGTCTACATTTTGTTTGTAAATATTATCAGAACTTTTAATTGGTATTTTAGTTCCTGGTGTGAATTTATTTTGCTTCAATGGATTATCATCAACTATATAATTAAAATGTTTATTGGTGATTCCAAAATAATTTAGCAAAGTAGTAGTTTTTGCAGCTGCCCCATAACCTATCAAAGTTTTTTTTTGAGATATTAATTGAGCAATCATTTTTTTTATTCTTTTTTTTTTTTCATAAATAACACTCTGCATTTTTTTATAGGTTTGTGATTTATTAATTTTAAAGTTTTTTAATTCCATTATTTTTAGAGCATCTAACTTTTTATTTTTTTTAAATTTCCCATTTTTATGACAAACATAGAATCTTATAGATCCTCCCTGAACCTTTGAAAATTTGTAATCATAGATTCTCATATCTATTTTTTTAAAAAAAGACTCAAGTGGGTAATAAGAGTGAAAGCTCATGTGCTCATGATATATGGTATCGAAAGTATTTTTTTTTAATACTTCTATTAAATAAGAAACCTCAAATACAAAAATGCCATCTTTATTAAGAATATTTTTAACACCTTTTGAAAAATCAATAAGATTATCTACATGAGCAAAAACATTATTTGCGGTTATAATATCGTAATCTCCAAATTTACTTTTTATCTCTGTGCTTTTCTTTTCTGAAAAAAATCCAGTCATAATTTTCATGTTTTTGTTGTTTATATTTTTATTTAAGTTTTTTGCAGGATCTATTCCGTAGCAGTCAAATTTTTTAGATTTAAAATTTTTTAAAAATGTTCCATCATTTGATGCAATATCTAAAATTTTTATTTTATTATCTTTTTTAAAAATTTTTTTCAAATCTTCACTATAAGATTTAAAATGATTTCTCGTAACATTTGAGGTGCCAGTTACGTATAGATAATTCTCAAACATTTTTTTCGGGTTGACTATGTGGGTAAGCTGGAGATGAAAACAACTATTACAAAAGTCAACGCCCAAAGGAACCAAAAGTTCTTTTTTTTTAATTTTGTAAGAAAAAGAATTTGCTAAAGGTGTTCTTCCTAAATCAATTACCTTAGTTAATTGTTTAGTTTCACATAACCTACAAAAATAATTTTTTTTAAAACTTCTTAAGAATTTTTTTAACATCGTTTTTGGTTACAAAATTCACACGAACAGTATCCTTTTCATAAGTTTTTCTGTCACGGAAATTTTTACTTACTACTAACATTTCAGTTAGCTTATGATGATAGGTTGCATGCCATAATTTAGGTGGTGTAAAAATAGATTCCCCGGCCTTTACCTCAACATGATGAGTCTTTTTTTCATTTTTATTCTTATAAAAATACATGAATGCACCTTTAAGAACATAAATATAATGCCAATCACTTTTATGGTAATGATTTGCTCTAATTGCACCTACACCACTTTTTAATAACGAAACACTCTTAGATTGTTTATCAACAAGAGGTAAAATAAACCCTCTTTTGTCCTTAATTATATTCTTATTTACATTAATAAAACATTTTTTTTTCATTTTACCCTTTCATTTTATTTTTTGATTTTTTTAAAAATTTTATAATTATCTTTGTACCACTTAATTATATTAGGAAGTTCATTAAAAAGATTAAGTTTTGGTTTCCAGCCTAAATTTTCTATTTTTTTACAATTTACACTGTATCTAAAATCATTGTATGGTCTGTCTTTGACATACCTAATAAATTTTTTTTCAGATACATTAAATATGGAGCATATTTTTTTTGCTACTTGTAAATTTTGATATTCTTGTTTCGTACCAACATTAAAAATTCCATCATTGACTTTTTTTGATAATAAAATTACAGCTTCTGCAAAATCAATAACAGAGATATATGTTCTTAAATTTTTTCCACTACCATGTATTTCAATGGGTTTATTATTAATAAGGTGAACAATACTTCTGGAAATTAATTTTTCTGGGTATTGTCTTATGCCAAAAATATTATTTCCTCTTAATGTAATTATTTTTTTTTTATAAGAAAATTTATAGCTATTAATAATTAATTCTGCAGCTGCTTTTGAAGCTGAATAAGGATTAGTTGGTATAAGTGGACTGTTTTCTAAATACTCACCTTTTAGTTTTTCTCCATAAACCTCATCGGAACTGATATGTATAATTTTCCTAACATTTAATCTTATACAACTTTCAAGAAAAGTATGGGTGCCTAATGTATTATTTGTTGTAAATTGGATGGGCGCGTTAAAAGAGTTATCCACATGGCTTTCTGCAGCTACGTTAATTGCAACATCTACATTTTTTAAAAATTTTGAATATAAATTAGGATTTAATAGGTCGCCTTTTATAAATTTAACTCTTTTTAAGTGCAAAATATCTTTTAAATATTTTCTATTACCTGAGTAGGTGAGTTTATCTAAGATTATCAATTTATTGCTACTGTTGTCTTCAATGATTTTTTCACATAAAGAAGATCCAACAAAGCCAGCTCCACCAGTAACAAAGAAAGTTTTCATAATTAAGATAATTATTTTATAGTTTTATTTCTCCAATATACAACGTAAATTAATCTCGCTCTCCAATTACTAGTTTTTATCAAAATTATCAATTATTGTTTATTTATTAAATTATATTATTAATAGTAAATCTAAATGAATATTAAGATTTCTATAATAATACCTTGTCTAAATGAAGAAAAAAATATCACCAGAATTTATAAAGAAATAAAAAAAAAAATTTGAAAGAAGAGATTATGAAATAATTTATGTTGATGATGGCTCTAAAGATAATTCTAGAAATGAAATATTAGCATTAAGTAAACAATTTAAAAATGTTCGATATCTTTTTAGGAATAAGGATAAAGATTTATCAAGATCTTTTTTTGCTGCTGTAGAATTATCAAAATCAAATTACATAATCTTAATGGATTGTGACTTGCAACATGATCCAGAAATATTAAATAAACTTTATAGTGAAGTGTCTAATAAAAATCTTTCAATTGTTTCAGGAAGTAGATTTATGAAAAGATCTATAAATAATACAAAAAAGATTAAATATATATTCAGGTTGATACTAAGTAGGATTTTAAATTGGACAATAAATTTTATTTTAGATACTAAACTTACTGATCCTCTAACTGGAATATTTATCTCAGATAGAAAAAAAATATTAAAACAAAAGAAAAATTTATATCTCAATGGATATAAAATATTCTTGGATTTTTATACAACCATAAAAACAACCAAAAAACATACAGAAATCCCTATCATACTTAATGAACGAATTAATGGTGAAAGTAAATTAAGCCTCAAAACGTTGATCAACATATTAAAATTAATTTTATATAAAAAATTCAAACTTTATCGCCAATTTTTTTAAATTTTAAAAAAATTAATACATAAATTAGAATTAAAATTGATAGTGAAAAAATAAACTTTGAAGTTAAAACAAATAATATGAGTGGCAAAAAATAACTTAAAAAGATTAAAATAACTGTCTTTGTTTGTGTCAATGATTTTATAATAAGGTGATGAATGTGATTTTTGTCTGAGCTAAAAGGATGTCTACCATTTAAAATTCTTTGGATGGAAACGCGCAACATATCTATGCCAGGAAACAATAATAACATTAAGACCATTTCAACTGTAATTAAATTTTGATTATAAGATTTAATTAATGAACAGCTTATAATTAATGAGCAAAACCAAATACCTGAGTTACCAAGAAAAATTTGGTTTTTATAGTTATAATACGAAAAAAATATTAGTGAAATTATTAATAATAAAAAAAATATTTCATTTATTCCATTTATTATAAAAAATAAAAAAATTGTAATTAAATATATTGCTGATTGAAGGTTGATACCATCGAACATATTAAGTGCATTTAGTAATAGTATTACACATAAAATAGTTACCAATGGTGAATATTTACCAAAATTAATAGTTAAATTTAAAGATGAGAAATTTACATTTGTTAATAGCAAATTATGATTTAAGGACAATAAAAAGTAAAAAATTACACCAGATAAAAATAGCCTAAAAACTGAATTTAAATTTTTTTTATCATCTAAGAAACCTATAAAGAAGAATAAGATTGAAAAGAGATAAACGTTTAGCATTAAGTCATCTTTTATAAAATCATTATAAAAAAATTTGAATCCATGAAATATTAAAATATTCATAAATAAAATAAATCCTCCTATATTGGAAATTTTTGTGGTGTGTATTTTTCTATTATTGTCTGGCACATCATAAATGTTAAAATAATTTGAAATTTTTTTTGTAAAAATTAAAAAAAATCAGATTTAAGGTCAGCGATATTATAATTAACTCAATCATCTATTTTTTGTTTATAGCGAAAATGTAATAAGATACCCATCAAAAGAAAAGTTATAATGTTGGTCCAATTATTAAAAAAATTTCCATTTGGTAAAAATGGAAACAAATGTAAAAACAAACCTAATGCTGAAAAACAAACCATGGTCTCATTTTTTATTGATGATGAAAAAAAAAATTTTATTTAAACTTGAAAACATTATTATTAGTATATAAATGAAATAGGATATTAAAAATAGCAATCCTACAATTCCTGCTTCTGCCGAAATCTGAAAATATAAATTATGTGGATGATTGGCACATCCATCTTGAACAAAATATTTTGGTTTATTGCACTCTTCTCTAAACATTCTTGGACCTACACCAAATAATGGATTTTCTTTAGCCATTAAATAACTACTTTTCCAATGTTTTAAATGTGGAACAGGTATTTCGTCAAATTTTTTAAACTGAATTTTTAACTCATCATTTTTTGAAAGTGATTGATAAATTTGTAATTTTGTTGTTTTGATAAGTCTGTTCTCTCCAGTAAAAGTAAATAATATAAAAGAGCTAATAACAATCATCAATATTGAAAAACTAATTTTTTTTTCTAAAAACACTAAAACCAATAACATCGTTAACAAAAAATAGATAAATGCAGTTCTTTCTCCAGTCAAAAAAACAATAAAAGTATAACTAAATAGAATAAATGAATAAATTACAGGGGAGTAAAAATAATTTTTATTTATTGTAAAAAAAATAAACATTTGAAGTAAAAATAATGGGCCCAATCTTGTAATATAACTTCCTAGAATTAGTTCATCTTTAAAAAAACCACTTAATCTCTCACTTTTGTTAGATAACTCATATCCAAATATATTGTAACCAAAAAGATATTGAAAAAATGCATCTACTATAACTACAGAGCAGGTAAAAAATATTGAGTAGAGTATTTTTTTCCCTAATTTATTATTATTATCAAGCATAAACCAAGTTGCTAAAGAAAAAAAACCAAATCTAAAAAAAAATAAAACTGATATTGGTATTTGGTTATTTTTGATTAGAGAAACTGATATTAAAAAAATACAAAAAATTATAAATAATAAAAAAAATTTATTTTTGTAATAATGAAAAATTTGATTTTTAATTGAGTAGATTATAAAAAAAATTACAATTATTATTAATAACAAATCTGAAATCGCTCTACTGAAAACTAGTGCTGTAGGAATTAATAAATATAAAAGTTCAATCAGTATTATTGGGTTTTGGCGAATTTTATTCATCAAATTTATTTATATATTATAAAAAACTATTAGATAATATTATATTAGAGGTTTTAGAAGATAATATTTTTTTTTAGTAATTAAAAATGCTTCATGTATATAATCTAGAATGAGTTCACAATTACTAAAAATTAATAATGATAAAATAAAATCATGGATGATTTTATTTTCAACTATTATTGCTTTATATTTTTGGGATTTTGGTGCTAAATATAAATTAGGAATCGATACAAGATATTTGACTCTATTGCCGTTGTTATTTTATCTGCAAAAAAAAACACTTTATTACAAAGGTTTATCTACAGTACTAATTATAAATCTATATGTAATATTTACATATATTTATAATTATTTAGTCTATGAAAAGGTTTATACTTTATTTGATTTAAAATCTTTTCTTGGTTTTTCACTTACATTGTTTATAGCTTTAATTTGTAAAGACATAATTTTACAAAACCAAAAAAAAATTATTAAGTTTTTATTTATATTAACACCTCTTTTTTTTATTAATTCAAGTTTTCAACTTTCTAATGATTTAGATTTACTCTGGAAATGTTCATATTTTAATGTCATTGAAGACCCTATATTTAAATTATTTTTTCTTGAAAATTCTCATTTTGCAATGATTGCTATCCCTGTATTTTTATTAAATTTATTTTATATTTGCAAAAAATTTAATCTTATAAATTTTTTACTAATCGTCATCTTTTTTGTAGCAATGGTTATTTTTCAATCCACAACAATGGTAGTGGGTATGCTAGTTTCATTACCAATAACTGTATTTATTGCCTGGAACAAAAATAATACAAAATTTATATTTAGTTGTTTAATGATAACCTTAATTTATATTATTATATTTGTTAATATCAATGGATGTTCTAGGAAATTTTCTGATTTGCTTACGCATGGTTATATTAAGGCATTAAATATAACTAACGAAAGCTCTAAAATTGAAAACATAAAATTTATTTCAGCTGAAAAGTATATATTTTTTTATGAGTTGCTTTCAGAAACTTTTAATTTCAGTTTAAAAAAAGTATCTCAACAAGATAAAGATCAAGATAAAGATGATGAAGCATTATCAAATTCAAATAAAGATGATGATGAAGCATTATTAATTGAAAAAGAAAAATTATTATTTACAGTTAACATTTCATCTCAAGTTCTTAAAAACTCTTATGAGGTTGCTATATCTACAGTTAAAGAAAAACCATTCGGCGAAGGTTTAAATAAATTTGAAGATGCCTTTATAAATCAAATTAGTTCTCAAAAAAATAATTACACCCCTGATGTAATGCAAATTAATAGAAATGATGGAGGTTCTAACTTTAATAAACTTTTAGGTGAATTTGGATATGTTTTGATAATTATAATAATTTATCTAATAATTTTTATTTTTTCAAAAAAAATTTCAATTGAAACTAAATTATTTTTATTTCCTATTGTTATAACTCAGATGATTAGGGGTGCAGGATATTTTAATGGGGGATTCTTGCTTAGTTTAGCACTTATCATTTTGGTAATTCATGGCACAAAAAAAGAAAATTAGAATTATATACGCAGCAGGAATACATGCAGGTGGCGGTCTTTTTGTTTTAAATCATTTAAAAAAAAAAATGAATTTTAATAAAGATATAATTTATTTAGATGAAAGGAATGAAGATTCTGGATTTTTTAAGAAATTTGAGATGTATTTAATCAAAAATAATATTTTTTCAAAAATTTTTTCTGAGTATACAATTAAAAAAAAAATAAATAAAAATATAAAAGAGATAATCTTTTTGAATGGATTGCCCCCTATTTTTCGATATAAAACTAAAGTAACCACTTATTTTCAAAACGCTAATATTTTAAAATTTAAGTCAAATATAATGAAAATGATGTCATCAGATATTTTTAGGTCTTTAAAATTTTTTCTTTTCAAGAATAATGTTGATAAATGGGTAGTTTTTTCAAAATATGCCAAAAATGATCTGATGAATATTATAAAAAAAGAAAAAATCTTTAAAGAAAAAATTGTTTTTGAAATTAGAAAGAAAAAGTTTCAAAAACTTGAATATGACTTTATATACCCAGCAAGTGGAGAAAATCATAAAAATCATAAAAATCTTTTAAAAGCATTCATAATTCTTGCAGAATTAAAAATATTTCCAAAATTACTAATTACTTTAAGCAAAGAAGATTTTAATAAACTTAATTTTATTTATTACATCAATAAATTTAACTTAAAGATTACAAATAAACCTGAAAAGAATAGAAAAAAATTTTTAACAAACTATAACAAATCTAAAGCTTTAATTTTTCCATCCAATACTGAAACACTTGGACTGCCCTTAATTGAAGCAAGAAAATTCAAAATTGATATATTGGCCTCAAATAGAAAATTTTCAAAAGAATACACAATTAAAAAAAGGCTATTTAATCCAAAAGATCCAAAAGATATTGCTAATACGATAATTAGATATCTTCAAAGCAAAAAAAATTAATCATGAATATACTAATTTTTTCACAACATTTTTGGCCTGAAACTTTTAGAATAAATGAGATTGCTACTGAACTTTCAAAAAAAAATAAAGTCTATGTTGTTTCAGCTTGGCCAAATTACAATATGAAGAGTAAAAAAAAAATATTTTGTTATGGAGTGGAGAAATATAATAATATAAAAATTATAAGAGTCCCAACCATCAAAAGAAAAAGTAATAACTTTTTTAATATAATTTTTAATTATTTAAGCTTTATAATTTTTGGTATTTTTCCTTCACAAGATAAATTTGATAATACAAAATTTGATGTAGTAATTTCTTATGCAACTAGTCCTATTTACCAAGCAATACCTGCTATAATATATTCTAAACGTAAAAAAATACCAATATTTTTATGGGTGCAAGATGTTTGGCCAGATGTTCTTAAAGATTTAAATATAATTAAAAATAAATTAATTATTAAGATCTTAAATAAATCAATTAAATTTCTCTATAATAATTGTGATTATATATTGGCACAATCATTATCCATTAAAAAAATTTTAAGAAAAAATTTTAATAACGTATATCTTGCTTACAATCCTTCTAACATAAGAAAATTTAAAAAAAAAAAATTAGGTACAAAAATAAAAAAAATTACTTTTGCAGGAAATGTTGGAAAAGCTCAAGCACTCGAAAAATTAATAAATTTTGGAATTTTTATTAAAAAAGAAAAGATACCACTTCAATTTGAAATAATAGGTGAAGGTAGCAACAAAAAAAACTTACAATTAATTATTAAAAAGAAAAAACTTGATAAAGTTGTTATTTTTAAACCCTTTATGAAGCAAGAAATTTTAGAAAAATATATTTTAAATTCAGATGGTTTTTTAGTTTCACTTGGAAAAGGTTCTGCACTTTCTGCAACAATTCCTGCAAAATTTCAAACCTATGTGGCCTATGGAAAACCAATTTTTGTATTTTCAAAAAATATAGTTGCTGAAATAATTAAAAAATATAATATAGGTTTTGTTTTAGACCACAAAAACCCTAAAAAAGCCATTTATCAATTCTTAAAAATGAATATAAACAAATACAATCAGACAAGATCAAATTGTGAGTATTTATATAAGAATTTTTTTGAAATTCAGAAAAATATAAGTGATTTAGAAAAAATATTAATAACTAATAAAATTAAATAGAATAAAAAATGAAAGTATTGATTGTTGGTGGAGCAGGATATGTGGGTGGAGTAATCGTGGATTTGTTATTATCCAAAATAAAATATGATGTAACAGTTTACGACAACCTTTTATATGAGGAAAGTTATAGAAAAAACTGTAAATTTATTAATGGAGATATAAGAGACAAAAATTTTTACAGATCTAACCTTACAAAATATGATGCGATTGTATGGCTAGCTGCATTAGTTGGTGACGGGGCATGCTCTATCAATCCAGCTTTAACCGATGAAATTAATTTTCAGACACTAAAAAATTTATGTAAAGTTTATAATAAAAGAATTGTGTTTATATCAACATGCTCTGTCTATGGTGCACAAAACGGTATATTAGATGAAAATTCCTCTGTAAATCCTCTTTCTCACTACGCTAGCTCAAAGTTAAAATGTGAAAAAATTTTAGAAGATAAAAATTCAATAATATTTAGACTGGGAACTTTGTTTGGTGTAAGTGATAATTATTCAAGAATAAGAATGGATTTAGTTGTCAACACTCTAAGTGCAAAAGCTTTTTTTGAAAAAAAAATTTCAGTATTTGGTGGTGATCAATATAGACCCCTTTTACACGTCAAGGATGTAGCAAGAGCAATCGAAATTTCATTAAAAACAAAAAAAAAAGGAATTTTTAATTTATCTTACAAAAACATGAAGATTATTGATATTGCAAAAGAAATTCAGAAATATTTTAAAAATACTAAAATTATTAAAACAAAAATTAAGTTTCAAGATGCTAGAAATTATAGAGTTACAAATAACAAAGCTACTAAAGATCTTTCTTTTAAAGCAAAATATAATTTAGAATATGGTATTAATGAATTAAAAAAACTTTTAATAGAAAAAAGAATTAAAAATTTTAATAATCCAAGGTATACCAATCAAAAATATTTGGAAATATTCAAAGAAAAAATTTAAAGTATGGATCCAAAATTAATTAATGGAAATAGAATATATGATAATAGAGGGTCATTAAGATTCAGTAATGATCTTGAGTTTAAAAAAATTAAAAGATTTTATATGGTACATAATTATAATAAAAACTTTATTAGAGCTTGGCACGGGCATTTAAATGAAGAAAAATATATAGGATGTATTAAAGGAACATTTCAGATTTCTGCAGTAAGAATTGATAATATTAAGAAGCCAAGTAAAAAAAACAAAATTCATAATTTTTTTTTGAACGAATCCAACAATAATTTTGTCTTTATTCCGAAGGGCTTCGCAAACGGTTCAATGTCTTTAGAGGAAAATTCTGAGCTTCTAATATTTTCTACTTCTTCAATTAATGAAAGCTTAAAAGATGATGTTAGATATAATTCACAATACTGGAACCCTTGGAAAATTAACTACAGATAAATATGAAATCAATTCTTATAATTGGTGGATTAGGAATGCTTGGATCTGAAGTTTTAAAAGAATTTGCAAATACTAATTATAATATTCACGCAACATATAGAAGCAAAGCAGATTTAAATAGTTTTAAAAATATTTTTAAAAAAAATAAGATTAGAATAAGATTTCATCAATTTGATATTAGAAACTTTCTAAATAAAAGATTAATAAACATTATAAAAAAAAAAGAAATTATAATAAATTGTGCTGGAATAATTAAACCCTATATAGATGAAAAAGACATTAAAAGTATTGATAATGCAATTTTGGTTAATTCTAGATTCCCACATTATTTGAATTTTCTTGCAAAAACAACAAACGCAAAAATATTTCAAATAGCTACTGATTGTGTTTACAGTGGCAAGAAAGGTAATTATTCAGAAAATGATAATCATGATGCTACAGATGTATACGGTAAAACTAAAAGCTTGGGTGAAGTGAGTTCACCAAATTTTTATAATCTAAGATGTTCCATTATTGGTAATGAAATTAAAAATAATAAATCATTGGTAGAATGGTTTAAAAATTCAAAAAAAGGAAGTACCTTAAATGGATTTAGTGACCACCTTTGGAATGGTATTACTACTAATGCCTTTGCTAAAATCACAAGATCAATTATTGAAAATAATATTCAGATACCTAATTTTATTCATATAGTTCCAAAAAATAAATTGACTAAATATACTCTTTTAAAATTATTTAGGAAAAAATTTAGAAGAAATGATCTAACAATAAATAAGATTAAATCTCATCAAAAAGTTAACAGAACCTTAAAAACTATTTATGTTAAAAAAAATTTAGAAATTTGGAAAAAAAGTTTATTTTTAAATGTAGAAAAAATAGAAAACCTTGTTAAAGATTTATAATGAAAATTTTGACAATTATAGGAACAAGACCAGAACTCATCAGATTAAGCAGAATTATTCCTACTTTAGATAAGTTTTCAAAACAAATAATTGTTCACACTGGTCAAAACTATGACAAAAACCTTGATGGTGTTTTTTTTAATAATTTTAAATTAAGAAAACCAAATTATTACCTTGGGGCAAAAGGTTCTTTTGGGAACCAAATATCAATTATTCTAAAAAAAATGGAAAAAATAATTGAAAAAGAAAAACCAGATCGTTTTTTTGTTTTAGGAGATACTAATAGCAGTCTAGGTGCAATTATGGCAAAAAGAATGGGTGTTAAGGTTTATCATGTTGAAGCTGGAAATAGATGTTTTGATGATAAAGTTCCTGAAGAGGTTAACAGAAGAATCATTGATCACTCAAGTGATTTTTTACTTACATATACGACAAGGAGTGCTGAAAATTTAGTTAAAGAAGGCATAGATAGAAGCAACATATTTGTTGTTGGAAACCCGATATATGAAGTCATGAGTTATTATGAAAAGCAGATTGAAAAATCTAATATTTTACAAAAACTTAAATTAAATGAAAAGAAATATTTTTTATTAACCTTACATAGAACTGAAAATACAACAGATCCAAAAAAGCTAAAAAATTTCTTAGATGCTTTTAAAAAAGTTTACACAAAATATAAATTAAAATTAATTTGGCCAATACATCCTCGGTCAAAAATAAGTATAAAAAAAAATAAACTACCTATTCCAAAAGGTCTTATTCTTATAGACCCCTTAGATTTTTTTGAATTTATAAAATTAGAAAAAAATAGCTTGTGTGTTATTACTGATAGTGGCACCGTACAAGAAGAATGTGCAATACTAGGTTTACCAAACATCACAATTAGAGATACAACAGAAAGGCCTGAAACTGTCGAATCTGGATCAAATTTTATAACAGGTGACTCTACTGAAATGATCTTAAATGGAATTGATATTTCCATAAAAAATAAAAATAGTTTTAGATGTCCTGATGAGTATAAATACAAAAATGTTAGTAATGCAATAATAAAGATTCTTCTCCAAAAAAATGAAATTTAAATCTTTAATAAAAAAAAATTTTTTTAATATATTTATTTTTTTAAAAAAAATTAAATTTTCTTTATCTAAAGAAGATATTAATAATAGTTTTTTTTATATTTTAGATTTAAAAATTATTGATAAAAAATTAAAACTAAATAAAAAAAAACAAATAATATTTGATATAGGTAGTCACTATGGCAATGAAGTACTGAATTTTGACTACCACTTTCCTTTATCACAAATATACTCTTTTGAAGCAAATCCAACGTGTTTTGAAGCATTAAAAAATAGAACTGAGAATAAAAAAAATGTATTTATAAACAATATTTTTTTATCTAAAGATTCAATTGATGTACCAATAGATTTTTTTACAGATGAAAAAACGGATTTGGTTGGATCATATTACCCATAAACACAAATGACCAAAACCATCACTACAAAAATTAAAATAAATACAGACACAATTGACAATTTCTGCAAAAAAAATGCACTAGATAGTATAGATATTTTAAGAGTTGATGTTAATGGTTATGAGCTTGAGACACTAAAGGGTGCAACAAAGATGCTTGATGAAAAAAAAATTAATTATATTTGTTCTAGTTTTTTTGTTATTCAGAGTGATGATAAATTTAATATGGGAGCTTTAACAGAAATCTCTAAATTTCTGGATCTAAAAGAATATAGATTTATAAGTGCTTATAATAATTTTTTTCATCAAAAGTTTAAAGGTGGGTATTATTATGCAATTTTCGCTAAAAATACTCTTTGATATCATTTTCAACCATCAATTTGACTAATTGTTTAAAATTAGTTTTTGGTTTCCATTTTAATAATTTTTTAGCTTTAGAATAGTCACCAACTAGATTTGTTACATCATTGGGTCTGTAATAATAAGGTATTGATTTGACTATTATTTTCTTAGTTTTTGAGTCAATGCCTATTTCTTTTGCGCCCTTTCCTTTGAAAATAATATTGATATTAATACACTTAAAAGCCTCTCTTAGAAAATCTCTAACAGAATATGATTTACCAGTTGCAAGGACGAAATCATTTGCCTTTGAATGTTGGAGAATTTTCCACATACCCTCTACATAATCATCAGCATAACCCCAATCTCTTTTTGATGAAAGATTACCTAAGTACAAAGTGCCTTTTTTAAATTTATTATATTTAGCAGCAAATAAAGTAATTTTTCTTGTAACAAAAGTTTCACCTCTAGAATAGCTCTCATGATTAAATAAGATACCATTTGATGCAAACATTCTGTATGATTTTCTATAATTTTTCGTCATCCAATAAGAAAAAAGTTTGGATGTTGCATATGGACTTTGTGGACAAAAAGGTGTTTTTTCATTTTGGGAACTTCCTTTAAGAGTTCCATACATCTCAGAACTTGCCGCGTTATAAAACCTAGTTTTTTTTTCAAGTTTATTTATTCTAATAGCCTCTAAAAAATTCAATGTACCTAGCGAATTTGCAGACACTGTATAACTAGGAAGCTCAAAACTAATCGCAACATGACTTTGTGCTGCAAGATGATATAATTCATCTGGTTTAATTTCATTAAGTATTCTAGAGCAAAACGCTGCATCTGTTACATCTCCATAATGAAGATATAGTGATTTATTTTTAGCAAATTTATCTTGATAAATTGAGTCTAATCTAACTGCTGAGTGCAAAGAAGATGATCTTCTTTTAATTCCATGAACAACATAATTTTTTTTAATTAAAAATCTTGTTAACAAAAATCCATCTTGACCGGTAATACCAGATATTAATGCAATTTTTTTTATCATTTATTTTTAGTTTGTATATAATAAATACATGAAAAAAAAACTTAATTATTTTCCTAAAATCACAGTGATTTTACCAGTTATTGATGAAAAAATTAGTCTGATAAAAACAATTAAAATTCTTTTAAAGGAAAATAAAAAATATATTTCAAAAATATATTTTATTTTACATAAAAAAAAAACTAAAGTTAATTCAAAATATTTGTGTAAAAAATATGTTAATCAAAACAAAAAATTATTTTCAATAATTTATCAAAAAAGACCATATTTAGGTGGCGCTATGCAAGATGCTTTTCAAAAAATAAAAACATCACATTGTTTGATGATGTCTTCAGATTTGGAAACAAATCCACGTAGTGTAAAAAAAATGATTAAAATCTTAAAACAAAATCCCACAAAAATTATTACAGCCTCAAGATGGTTGGATAGTAAACAATTTTCTGGCTATGGTACAATAAAAGTTATTTCAAATTATTTTTTTCAAAAGTTTTTTTCATTATTATATGGTGTAAATTGTACTGACCTAACATTTGGATTTAGAATTTTTCCAAGTAAGTTGATAAGATCAATAAAATGGGAAATGATCAACCATAGTTTTCTCTTTGAAACTATAATTAAACCAATTAAGCTTGGAACCAAAGTTATTGAAATAAAATCTAATTGGACAAAAAGAATAGAGGGTAATACAAATAACATTTTTACTAATTACTTCTGGTATGTCTATATTGGTTTAAAAGTTTTTTTCCAAAAAAGAATAATAAAGTAAAATCATGAATAAAAATTTAATTATATCTACAAGTATTAATTCACCGACAAAGGCAATTCAAAGATATGACAAAATAAAGAATTGGACGTTGATAGTTGTTGGTGACAAAAAGACGCCAAAAAATTATAAACTGAAAAATGGTGTTTACTTGTCTCCTGAAGATCAAGAAAAAATAGATAGAAGATTATCAAATATTTTAGGATGGAACTGTATAGAAAGAAGAAATATTGGCCTTGTATATGCAAAAAAAATTAATGCAGAAGTAGTAGCATTAGTTGATGATGACAACATACCTTACAAAGGTTGGGGTAAAAATATTCTTATTGGAAAGAAAATTAAAGCAAAATTTTACAAAACAAAACAACCAGTTTTTGATCCTATATACCAAACTAATTACAAAAACTTATGGCACCGTGGGTTTCCAGTGGATAGGTTGGATCAACGTGAAAATTTGAAACCTATTATTAAAGAAATTAAAGTTGATGTACAAGCAGATTTTTGGAATGGAGATCCAGACATAGATGCAATAGCAAGAATAATGTTAAAACCAAAATGTGAATTTGACAAAAGTTTTTTTCCATTCTTCTCAAACACAATATCTCCATTCAATAGTCAAAATACATTTTTAAATGCAGGTTTATTAAAACATTATTTTTTATTTCCAGATCAAGGACGGATGCATGATATTTGGGCTTCATACTACTTACAATATATCAAAAAAATTAACATTATTTATTCAGAGCCAAGTGTTTATCAAGACAGAAATAAACATGATCTTAGTGTAGATTTAAAAAATGAATTAATCGGACTTAAATACTCTTCAGCAATAATAAACAAAATGGCAAAAAAACAATTTAAACTCAATGATTTTTTTTCTAAAAAATCAATTGAAGCATATAATTTATACTTAAAACATTTTTAAATGACCACAAAAAATAAGATTTTAGTAACGGGTGGTAATGGTTTACTAGGCTCACAAATAATTAAATTGCTAAAAGATAGTAATAGAAATTATTTAAGTTGTTCATCTAAAAGTTTAGATCTGATTAATTATAGTAAAATTGACTATTTTTTCAAAAAAAATAAGCCAACTCATGTAATTCACACTGCAAATAAAGTTTATGGAATTGGTGGAAACAATAAAAGAAAATTTGAAATGATTAATGAAAATTTGATTATAAATTCTAATTTACTTAAAGCATGTAAAAAATATAAAATTAAAAAGATAACTTGTATAGGTAGTTCAGCAGTATATTCTGAAAAGTATAAAAATAAGATTAAAGAAAAAAATATATTTAAATATAACCCTCACTCTTCTGAGTTTTATTATGGAGTTTCAAAAAGAGTTATGTTTCATCAATTAAAAGCACTTACAGATCAAACAAAAATAAAAATTTGCTATATTGTAATGAATAATTTGTATGGAATTAATGATAATTTTAATAAAGAAAATGGTCATGTAGTCCCATCTCTTATCCATAAATTTTATCTAGCAAAAAAGAAAGGGGATTCAGTAAAATTATGGGGTAGCCCTAAAACTAAAAGATGCTTACTTTATTCAAAAGATGCAGCGAGAATGATTCTTGAAATTACAAAAAAAAACATACAAATTATTAATCTTAGCAGTATAAATGAAATTACCATTGGTCGGTTGGCAAAGATAATAAGCAAAATTTATAACTTTAATGGAAAAATTATCTGGAAAAAAAAATTTTTTGCCGGTGTAGATAGAAGAAAATTAGACACTTCACTTCAATCAAAATTGAAAATTAAGGAAGAATACACACTAAAAGAAGGTCTAGCAGAAACTATTGAATGGTTTAAAACAAATTATCAAAAAAAAGTTAGAAAGTAAAAAATAATTTTTTTTCAAAGTTTATTGCAAGTAAGTAAAAAATAGAGGGTATAAACAGTAAAGTATAATTAAGCTCCTCCCAAGAACCTAAATTAATTGTTGAAAAAAAACTAGCCAAAACTACTAATGTAAGGGGCACAGTTATTAACAATACTTGTAGTAACAAGAAAGAGTTATTATTTAATAAAAAATTTTGTATAGCATATCTAAATTTAGCTAGAAAAAAAACAAGAAAAATAAAAAAAACAAGAATAAAATATTTAGCCTGATAGAAAATAATGTAAACTTTTTCAAAAAGATGAAATGGTGTAAACATTTCAAAATTAATAAAAGCTGGAATTCCATAAGACAAAAAAGTAACTAGAACCACCGGTATAAGTAATATGAAAATTCTACTGCTAAACCTTAACCACATTAAGTAAAAATTAAATGGAATTAGCAATAAAAATACTGACCTACTGCCATAAAAAAAAATAAAAAATAAAAAAGATATAATTAGATAGGTTTTATTATTATGTTTAAAACCCATATAAGATAATCTCAAACTTGTTATATAAGATACTCCTATTAATAAAAAATCTGATCCAGAAACGCCCATTTCAATAAAAACAATATTACATAGCTGCATTAAAGTAAAAAATACTGCTGCATTATTACTTGTTTCTTTTGATAATAAAAAATAAAATATTACTAGTGTAAGTAATGGAACTATAGAGAAATAGTCATTCCAAAAAATTACTGGAAAATAAAAAATAAATTCTAATAGACCGGTAGAACATGGGTTTCCAAGATAAGTTCTAGAATATAGAAATTGATTATTTTTGAAGTTTTCAATAAATACAAGGAAACAGTCGTCTTGATCAATACCTAAATTAAAATTTTTCATAGAGTCTGCAATTGGATACATTTTTGAAAAAAATAAAAATAATATAAATATAACAATAAAAAAGAAAAGTTTGTGAGTAAAAAATTTAATTATAAATTTATTGTTAAGAAATAACCAAAAAATTAAAGTGGAAAAAAGAATGTAAATTATCCATGAATAAAATGGATCATAAATAATATATTTAGATGAAAAAAAAAAATCTAATTGAAAGTAATTGTTGAAAAAAAAAAAATAATAATAATAAAAGTTTTAGATAAAACTTGTTATTTGTTGAATTTAGATTATTTAATTTATTAAACATGTATAAAAAAATATTATCTTTTTTAATTAAAAGAACAATTATTTATATTGATATCTTAATACACAGAAAAAGAATAAGAAATTTTCTGATAAATACAGATTTAAAAATAAATACAATATTTGATGTTGGCTCTAACGATTCTGATTACAGTTTATTATTTAATCAAATATATCCTAATGCTGAAATATATGCTTTTGAACCAAATCCTTATTTAATTGAAATTGCTTTAAAAAAAACAAAACAATTTCAGAATATTAAAATTATTCCAAAAGCTGTTGGAAATTTAAATTCTTTAACTGCTTTAAATATTGATCAAAACTCATCTTTAACTACTTCATTAGCTGTAGCAAATAAAAATTCTACTACTTATAAAATAAAAAAATTTCTTTATGGAAATAAAGCAGAAAAAAAAACTACAATTGAGATAATTAAGCTTGATAGTTTTATTAAAAGTGATAATTGCCCAGATTTTGTTAAAATAGACGTTGAAGGCTTTGAAGAAAAGGTTTTAAAAGGTTTAACAAATAATTTAACAAACATTAAACTAGTAATGATTGAATTTCATTTTGACAAGTTATACAAAGAATATAGTACACTCTCAATTCATAAACTTTTAACAAAAAACAATTTTAAACTTATAAAATCTATTAAGTTTCCGATACTCAAATGGGAGGATAGATTTTATATTAATACCAAATTAGCGAATAACTTTTAAGTGTAATTCTTTTTTTATAAAAAAAATTTTTTTCGATGATACTGTGTGAATAACTCCAGTTTCATTCCTTCCTGCACCCTTTTGTATATGTATGCTCATTTGGGAACAAACATTACTATCTCTACTCTCATTTGAAAATTCATGATGTGCATGTGAGCCAATTGCACCTGCGCACACTTTGTCTAATAGGTCATTTTCTTTAATATATTCAATCATTTTTTTTGAAACAGATCCCGTTAAATAATGATTTGTAATTAATAACATATTAATTGGAATACAAATAATTAACATAAAAAAAATATTTGTTCTTAAATTATTTTTAATAAAAGGCAAAAATAAGAAATAAAATAATGGAAGTATTACAATTAAATATCTTTGAGACGCAAGAGTAGATGAAATAATTAGCAAATATACTATCACAACAAGAAGTAATTTAAACTTTAAAAAATTTTTTAATAAGTAATTCTTTCTCACCTCACGGTAAAATAACAATACTAATGTGTATGCAGAACAATATAGTACACCACTTAATATATTTTTGTTTAAATATTGACTAAGAAAACCAAAATTCATTTCAACACTTGATACTAAATTTATACTACCAATATAATAGACTATTAAATATACCAATATATTTAACAATTTTATTTTAATTAAATAATTTTTAAAATTAAAAAAAATATTACCTACAAGAATTGGAGATGAAAAAATAAATAGAAATGATAAATATAAGATTAAATTATTAAAATAATCAATAAGTGAATTATTAACTGAGAGTACACTTTTATAATAAGCTGAAAATAAAAAAAAATTAAAATTATAATAAGTAATTAAAAAATATATTAATGGAATAATTAAATATAAGATTCCAATAACTATACAATTGAGAAAATTGTTTTTTAATATAATTAAAATTAACTAACATCATTCCTGCTATTAGATAAATTCCAACTATTACTTTTAAAGTCGTTGCAAATCCTAATATTAATGCAGCTATATATAAATATTTGTTATTTTTTGGATATCTGTAAATAATTGAAAAAGCATAAAATCCTAAAGCCATTGAAATAACATCAGGTGTTGAACGATAACTAAAAACCCAAATCAAGGGATTTAAGGTTAAGAAAAAAATAAAATAACCATTATAGAAAAAATTACTTTTGTTATTGCTAACCTTTTTTTCATACAAATTTAATCCTGCACAAACAATAAAAATAAAAGAAGAAAGTGATATTACTTTTCCAATATGAATAGGCTCAACAAAGGGAAAAATTAGAGAAAAAAAACTGATAACAAAACTAAAAAAAAATGTATTGGCCTGACCTTTAAAAAACTGTTCTGCTATTTCTTTTTTAAAACCTTCTCTAATAAAATTAGAAGCTTCAAAAAAGATAAATTCAAAATTTACAGGATAAAAATTTATAGCAACAAAATGAAAAATTATAGCAAAAGATAGAATAGCATAAATAAATTTTTTTTCTTTGGTCACATTCTCTTTATATATCAACTTAATAATTATTTATGCCAATTTATTTGTGAAAAATTTTTTTGTTGTGGATTTTTTATAGTATAACCCAGTCCTGAATGATCAGCATTTAATGCTAAACCGCAACCAGATCCAATGTAACCAGGTGAATTAATACTAAATAATTTATTCCACCATTTATTATCAAACCAAATTCTGACATTTTCCATATCACAAGAATCATCAGTAAAAAGATAACTATTAGAATGTAATCTTTTCCATAAATATTTAATACACACCCTAGTTGAGCTTGGTAAATCAACGTCTAAGAAAATAAACTCTATTTTTTCTTTATGATTTGGTAAAGTTTTTTCAAAAAAACCTTTTCTAAATATACACACTTCAATATTACCAAATTTTTCAATATTTTTCTTTACGGACTCAAGATTGCCTTTATACATTCCGCGTCTATACTCTTCCTTTAAACTTAAATGTAAATAATTAGCCCTCTTTCCGTCTGCATTTTTTGGCAAACCTTCAAAAGAATCGTAAATAATTAATTCTCTTCCTATTATTTTACAAATTAACGAAATTGTAGCTGACGATGCTCCTTTATAACAACCACATTCGACAACATAGCCTTTTTTAATTTTTGGAAGTGAAAGTAAATATTTAGATAATGTTATATGAGTCTCAAGACTGGTTGCTGAATTGATATTGTTAATTATTTTGATAATTTTTTTTAAAATTTCAATTCTTTTTTTTTTTGAAACTCCAAAGTTTTTACCATGAGGTTGATTAATAAAATTATAAATTATAGGATTATGTAATTTGAAAAAAAAATATTTGATTATATCAAATATAAAACTTGGCAAAGAATAATAAAGTAATTTTAAATTTTTCATTTTTATTTAGACCAGAATTGATAATGGCCTGATAATTTAATAAGAAATTTATAATAAATAAAATTTTTTACCTTTTTTATTAAATATAATATAGTTCCTAAAATTTTGAAAAAATGAATTAAACATAAAATAGTTTTTTTTTTATTAAAAACATTTAACAAATATTTTTGATAATTTTTTTCTTTGGCAAATGTCTCTGCCACTATATTAATGTTCCTTAATTTAAAACTCATAATAATTAGTAGATATGTTTTTTTTCCAAAATAATAAATTAAATTATGCATATTATTTTTGAAAAAATCTAAATAATATTTAGAAATTTCTTCTCGAGCACTCTTGTTATCATTAACAGATGCTTGTTTAGAATGTTGTCTTGAGTAAAATAAAGATTTATTGAGATAAACCTGTTTTGATATCAAAAACAGCTTAAGCCACATATCATAATCTTGAATATGTTTTAAGGAAAGGTTAAATTTTCTATCTTTAAGTATCCTTGCGGGTATTAATAATGATCCACCATTAATTCTATTTAAAGTGACCAAATATAAAAAAATATTAATATATTTTAAAAAGAATGCATGCTTAATTAATCTTTTTATATTGAAAGTATCTAGAACCTGAAAGTGATTACAAATTGAAATTGATTGAGGTTCAGACTCTAAGGATCCAAGTTGCAATTCTATTTTTGATAAATGCATGTAGTCATCATCTGGGCACCAAGAAAAATAATCACCTTTAGAAAAACTTATAATATTATTTAACGAGTTAGAAACTCCAATATTTTTTTCAGACTTTAGAAGAGTAATTCTTTTATCTTTTTTATTTTTTATCAATTTTTCTATCTCATCAATATTGTTTGATCCATCATCAGATATAATGATTTCAATATTTCTATAAGTCTGCTTAATTGCTGAATCGATAGCTTTTGACAAATAGACAAGATTACTATTATGAGTAGTAATACCTATAGTGACTAAATATTTTTCTATCAATTATAAATCTTCCTAATTATTTTCTTGATTTTATTGGAATCTGCTCTTTTAACAATTGTATTCCAATTTAATTTTGCTGCTAGATTTACTTGCTTATTATTATTTATAGCTAATAATATTTTTTTTGAAATTAATTTTATATCATCTGGTGGCAGGATGTAACCTGTCTTTTTATTTAAAATCCATTCATTAGCACACGAGGTGTTAGATTGTATTGGAAATGCACCTAATGCCATGGATTCTAGTAGAGAGGTACTAATACCGTCTGATTTTGATATTCCTATATACACTTTTGCTTTAGAAAATAGTTCATACATTTCTTTCTGGGTTAAGTTTGTATTGTTTGAATATATTTGAAATTTTAAATCTAGTTTTTTTTTAATACTATTACAATAATCAACTACAATTTGATCTGCTGAATAAACTACAATTGTATACTCTCTCAGATGATGGGAAATTTTCTGAATTGCTTTGATAGAGTTTACTGCAAGGCCAAAAAGCCCATGATATCCCTTAATTAAAATAATTTTTCTAGAACTTGTAAGTTGTTTTTTTCTAATTTTTTTTACAGACTGTAATGGAATACCTCCACTATTAGTAACACAATCTAAAAATTTGGCTTTAATTCCAATTTTTTTTGCTATCTTGTAATCTCTTCTACATTCTGCTGAGTAAAAATTAGAAAGTTGCAAAACTTTTTTTAAATTTTCTTTAAATTTTTCTTTTTTATAAAAAAAATAAAGATCACTTCCCCAGTTAGTTACTATCCATTTTGGAAATTTGCCTTTAAAATTTAATCTAACTCTTAAACACAAAATAGATGAGGTTGAAAGTTCATGAGAATGAATGTATTCAGGATTTGTTTTTTTTATTAAAAAATCTAACCAGTAAGAAAAAAAACTTTCAGATAAAAAGTTCATAAATTTTAATACCCAAAAATTAACATTACTCCACGGCAATATATGAGCGATCTTTATGTTACCTTTTTTACCTTTTAAATTTAAAATTTTTAATAACCGAGGATGTACTTTGGCTGGAAATACAGGAAAAATGAGTATTTCTAATTTTTTATAATTGTACAAATGTTCAACCCACCTAACTAGATGAATACTATTTATCATTCCTACTATTATTATTTTCATTTTAAAAATTTCACATATAAAAATTTAAGAAAAAACCAAAAAAAATAAAAAATTTTTTTTTTAAAAAGATTTTTTAGTAATGTTAAAAATTTAAGCTCATTATTTTTTAATTTATATTCTTGACTATCGAAATATTCTTTAATAATTTTTATTGAATTTTCTATGCTAGTTTCTGAACCTTTCCAATTACTTATAATCAATTTCTCAAAACTAGATAAAAAAATAGGATTTTTTTGATTAAAAAATTCATCTGTTGAAAAATTACTATTGTAAATTTTTTGAGCCACGAATGTTTTTTCTAATTGTTCCTTGGATGCTAATTTTGATAAATTTGAATCGTGCAATCTATATTTAATTAAATATTCATCTATATTCGAAATTATTTTTTTTTTTTTAAATAAAGTTAGCCATAAATGATAATCATCGGCAGGCGCAAGTCTGTTGTCAAAACCATTAACTTCTTTTAAGGTAGATGCTCGCATCATTACAGAAGGATCAAATACGGGAACACCAGTTTTAAGAATATTTTTTATTTTTTTAAAATCACTGGGAAATTGTTTTTTTCCAATTATATTTCCACCTTCATTTATTAAAATCGCTCCTGCTCCAAGTACTTCGAGATCGCTCCAGCTTTCAAATACTTCAACTTGCTTTTTAAACCTATCAGAAAGAGAAATATCATCAGAATCCATTCTTGCTACATACTTACCTTGACAAATATCTAAACCTCGATTGAAAGAAAGGGTAGCTCCAAGATTTTTATCATTCTCTAAAAATTTTATTCTAGAGTCTTGTGAGATATAATCTTTTATAATATTGACAGTTAAATCACTCGAATTATCATCAACAATTATAAATTCAAAATTTTCATAGGTTTGACTTAAAATACTTTCTATGCATCTTACTAGGTATTTTTCCCTATTGTAGACTGGTGTTATAACTGAAACCAAGGGGTTTAAAATCATAAAATGTTATTTATCTACTTTTTATTATAATGGTCACCATAACAGTAAGAATTGATTTAGTGTTATTTTTTTTTCATAAGTTTTTTTACACTCTTTAAATATTTTTTCAAATTTTTCAAAATAATCTTTTATTTAATCTTCTCTAATATATTTTTAAAATCTATTTAAGATATCTAGAATTAGCAATTAACTAATTAATTACTTTTTTTAAGTATTTGTTTCTGTGAAGATAGAGTTCAATTATAGCTGAAAATATTATTGTAGAAATTACAGTATATCCAAAAAAAGGCAGAGCTAAAGTATAGCAAACAACCATACCTTCTAAACTGTAACCGTATCCGCCTAAAGACCAAACACCAAAGTTTGTAATTATGTAGAATAAACAAGCACCAATTAATGCACCACCCATTCTTGACATTAGATTATTAACAAAATATTGTGAAAGAAGTCCTATAAAAATCACACTTCCCCATGTAAAAAATGTTGTAATATGAAAACCAATAAAATAATCTGTTATCACAAAACTAATAATTAAAATTGGTAAATATCTAACACCTAACAATACAGGTATATAAAAACTTAATGCTAGCAAGGTTGTAAAATTTGGTGGATGAGGAATAAATCTGCTAGCAGCTAAAGCTATAAAAATTCCTATGGAAATATTTATATATTTCTTCATTAATAGGTCTTCTTTAACATAAAGTTAAAAGATCTACTAGGTGATTTATACTCATAAGCCTCAGAATACCCTTTATTTAAAATGTTTTTAACTGATATATTTAGATTATAGGTATCAAATAATTTATAATTTGTGACCAAATCAACAACCATATAATCTGAAAGTATAACATCTTTAAAACTATTGTTTATATTTCCAAAATCTCTTCTTTCACCTACATATTTTAGTTTAAGTGTATGTGATAGATTGTTATTGAAGTTTTTTGTTCCTATTAAATTTATTTGATGCCTGGGAATTCTAACATTCATTTCATCAATACAAGATCCATCTGGATTATCGCAAGTTGTACCGTCATATGACTCGGTTCTTGTATAACCAAAACCCAAAAAATAGTTGTCACTAAGCTTCCAATTAGTTTGTAATTCTAAACCGTAACTTTCTGTTTTTGAATTGGTATTATTTAAAGCATAATTTCCACCACCAGAATAATATTTTTCACCTATACCCCCTGAGTTTGATGCCCATCCTTTAATATCATTTTTGTATTTTAAGAAAAAAGTAGTTGCACTTAATTTTAAATTGTAATTTGTAAAAAATTTATCTATTCCAATGTCGATACTTTTGCCAGTTTCAGCTTTTATTACATCTTTACTGGTTAAAACATTTCCATGATGAAGAGTATATAAAGATGGAAACCTTACTGAAGTTCCTAAATTAGTTCTCAATTTTGTACTGCTGTCAAGTTTATAAGCTGCTGTTATTCTTCCTGTATAGTAATCTCCGACAGTAGTATGATCATCTCGCCTTAAACCAAAGGTAGTGTAAGTTTTTTCTCCTGTTCTTAAATGTAAATCAAAATATTGAGAATATATAGCTTCATCACTTTCAGAGTATTTACCATCTGTATAATAATCTTTAAGCTCAGCTGAATCAAATTCATTATCAAACCCAAATATAATTTTGTTATCTAAACTAAAGTTGTATTCAGATAAAAGATTAACCGCATCTCTATATCCATAATAATTTTTTGGATCATTACCAGTAATATTTCTTATGCTGTACGTATTGTTATAAGATAATGTGTTTTTTAAATTTTCATTATCAAAAATTAATCGTGCAGTATAGCTAGCTTGTTGGTCATCAGTGGCCTCAATATCATTTTGTGTTTTATTTACAGAATCATATTTTAACAATGAGTCGTTGTAATACAAATAATTTTCTAATCTAATATTTTTATTAAAATTGTAACCATAGTTCATTGTTAAGCTGTCACTTCTATAACCATCTTTTTCTGTATTATCATTCATAGCTGACTCGCCATCAGTTCCAAAATTAGTATAACCAATGAAATAGTCATAGACATTATTTTTTCCATCAAAACTTAAATCAATTTTTTGTGAATTAAACGATCCACTAGAAATACTCATATCGCTGTTATGTCCTACCCTTCCTTTTTTTGAAAATAGCTGAACAGTACCTGCCAATGCGCCACTGCCGTATAATGTGCTCTGTGCTCCTTTTAAGACTTCAATTCTATCAAATGAACCTGTCATTAAATTATTGAAATAATAATCATTAGAAGGAGTAGAAGGATCTGAAACTTTAACACCATCTATATAAACAGTTGTGTATCTTTTTGGCTGACCTCTTAATTGAATCATTGAAGCAGTTCCTGCTCCACCGGATTGAGAATAATTCATACCATTTAAATTTTTATCCAAAATATCACCAATGAAGTATTCACTTGAATTCTTTAAAGTTTTGCTGTCAATAATTTCTATATCACTACCAACGGTACTTTTACTTTGTAAAGTTTTGCCTGCTGAAATTACAATTACAGGAATTTCATCTGAAATAGCTGAGCTTGAAACTAAAACAACATATAAAATTATTATTATTTTTAACATCATTTGACACATCCATTTTATTATGTTCCATAAAAATTTTTATGGAACATTAATTTAATTTTAACGCCGATGTTAATTAAAATTGTAGAACTAGACTTTTCCTGGCCTTTATTCAACAGCGGACTATATTGGGTGGCACTCGGGCTTTACCGTTGCAGGAACAGCTAATGATTTTAACATTAATTCCCCACCAAGATTCAATACAATTATCATATTACATATAAAAACTTAAAATTCAACTCAACATTCTATTATTTCAATTTCTTTTGGGTTAATTTTACAACAAACAAAAGATTGTTTTAAAACTAATTATACTTAATTTTTAAACTATTTATAAAAAATTTCTATCAGGATGATATTAAAGTTTTCTATTATTTTTTAATTCAGTTTTTAAACTTTGGTATTTTTCAAATTTATTTTGTTTTTCAAAAAGAGTTGGGTTAATTTTTTTCTTATCAAATGTAGCTTTCTCTAAATTTGAAATATTGGGTTTAGTAGCTGTTTCTTCTTTTCGTCTAGATTCTAAAATTTTAAAATCATAATCAATTTGATTTTTAATCTTATCGCTTTTTCTAGCCCATATAATTTTAAATTTTACAAATGAATGTAAATCACTTTTATAATTCTCCACATTAATAGAACTAATAGTATTTTTTGTTTTTTTGATTTCTACAGTTTTTTCAGAAATATTGTTAAACATATATTCAGCAATATTATAATCAAAATCTACTGTTTGATTTTCTCCATCAACTTTTGGCATTCGTAAGATTTGATATTTCTTAATATCATTTAAAATAAATTTATTTTCTTTGTATTTTTTTTCTTTTAATAGCAACTTCTTTACTATTATGTCTAGCTCGTCATAAAGCATTCCCCAATTATTTGATAATTCAATAAAAATAAATTCCTCTGGATCAAGATAAACATCGCTATATCTTTCCTCATAAATGCCTCTTCCCCCTCCTTTTAAAATACCATCAGTCCATTTTTCAATGGTACCTATTACTTTTTCATAAATAAAAGGTGTATCCTTAGGATTCGAAAAGTCGATTATGGCCTCGAAAAATTTTTTTGAAGACATGTTTAACTCTTTAGAAAAATAATTTATATAATAATATCCAACTTTAAAGCTATGCATAACCATCAATAAGACTGAAAATAGATTTCTTTTTTTCCAATCGTCGACATTCATACTTGCGGTTTCAGTTATTATATCTTGATATTCTTTTAACCACTCTTGTTCTCTTGGGGAGCAGTGAATTTCATTTAATTTAATTCGAGTACTTTTTATACCATGTTTTTTTTTATATTCTGGTTCATTCATTTCAGTATTTGGATAAATTTCTGCTTGATATATAAAAATTTGATTATTAACACTGGTATCTATAAGTGATGAAAGTCCATCAACCCAGCTGTCATAAGTTTCCCCTGGTAACCCCATAATCATTTCTGCATAGACTGGGATATTAAGTTTATTAAAATTCGTTTCTAATTCTGAATATGCTTCTAATTTAATATTATCTCTTTTAACATTTTTTAAAGCCTCTTCAGAATTAGTTTGTCTTGCCAAAGTTACACCTTTTTCCAAGTCGTGAAGGTTAAGCAAAGATGCTATTTTAAATATTTGTTCACTAGTATTCTTTCCCCAGCATGTTCGGAACTTTTCTGGATAATTGAATTTTTTTTTTGTTTCAACAAGTTTTTTAGCAATATCCATGTCTCTTCTGTGCATTCCAAAATTAGAATCTGCATTAAAAACATACTTAATTTTTTTTTCTGCTATCCAATCTATTTCAGCAAAAACTCTTTCTAAAGAATGATGTCTATATTTAGTGGTAGTTCCACCCCTGCCCCAATAACAATATGTACATAAAAATGGACAGCCTCTATTTGTTTCTATTATAACCTGAAATTTATGGTCTTTATTTTCTTCAAACAAATATTCATATTCTCCAGTTAAGTAAGGAGATGGATAAACATCAAGGTCCTTGTTAAAAGCTATTTTATTTGTATTTATTTTACATTCATTATTGTTTGTTCGGTATGCAACATTAGCTATACCGTCATAAGTCGTTTTGTGAAGATAGCTTTTAAGAATTTCATTAAAAGCATCCTCTCCTTCAGCTCTTACTGCAATATCTATAAAATCATGTTCTTTAAAATACTCTGTAGGATTATGTGGGCAGCTTGGTCCACCAAAAATTATCAATGGATTCCATTTTTCTTTCAAAGACTTTGCAACTGAAAGTGAAAGCTGTTCATTCCACATTGATATAGAAAAAATAGCTATATCTGGTTTTTCATCATAATTATTTTCAATAATATTTTTTGCGGTATCGGGGACAAAGATAAATTTTTTAAATTTAAAATTGTCATCTAAAATTTTTATTTTTTTGGCATTTGCAGAAAGAATTCCAGACACGAAAGGTAAGTAAGAGACTCCACCAGACCCCATTAATAAGTTGTACTCATTAAAATAGACAACATTTTTCATGATGGATAAATATCATTAGACTCCAAATCTAACAAGACTTCTTTTAAAAGAGTTTTTTTATAATGCTCATTAGTAAAAATGAAAAACTTTGAACTATTTAAGAAATGTTCAATATTTTGAACATACTCTAATTGGCGGTCCTCATCAAGATTCATTAAAAAATCATACATTTCTTCTAAATTAGAAAAATTTTCATAGTTTATAAAAGTATTGGTTGGTATGTATTTCTCAATTAAATTTTTACCACCTAAATAAATAGGTATACAACCAGCAAAAAATGAATCAAATATTTTTTCTGTTATATAGCCTGGGCTATCTAATGTATTTTCAAAACATAAGCTAAATCTATAATTTTGATAAACAGGAATTTTACTTCCCACTATAGGGCCTCTGTATGTTTTGTATTTTTTTGCAAAAATTTTTTGTACAAAAGAAAATCTATTAAAAGCTCTAAATATTCTTAACCCAGAAAATATATATTTATCCCAATCCCATCCATAAAAATCTAACTTATCGGGATAAAATTTTTCAAACCATCTTATTGCTTCTAGTCTTTTATCATAAGCTGACAATGGATGATTAGATTTTTTATTACTTCCTGTTATTACACAAAATTTTTTCTCTCGCTGCAAATTTGTAGAAAATTTAACAGGTTTATTAAAAACATCAAAACCAGGGCAATTTATCTTAAAAAATTTTTTATTATCTACTAAACTATCATTCCAAGTAAATATTTTATCAAATTTTGAATAAATTTCTTGAGACCACATATCAGGTATAATAGAGATTGCTTCTGTTAATAATAAATACTTAGTAGCTTTTAATTTTAAAACTTTTTTTGTATATTTGTCTTTTAAGTCTAAGTTGGAAAAAATGAATAAGTCCACTTCTTCTAGATTACCAATTTTATCTAAAATTTTTACTTCAACATTTTTTTCTTTCAACGCTGTATAGAAATTGTAAAAAGATTTTAGGCTTTCTGTCCCCCCGCTATATTTTATTCCAATTTCAGCACCAGAATTTTTAGAGAACCAAATATCTTTATTGTTTAAAATTTTATGAAAATTCCAAACTCCAACCAACTTATTTTTCATTATAGTAGTCCCCATACTCAACAAGTATTGAACTAATGTTGTCTTTTCTTTCGTAGGCTTTTTTATACTCTTTAAATATTTGGTTAGCTTCTTTTAAATTTACAATATTTATATTTGGACACATCAATTTCACAGATTTGGAATAGTCTCCTATATGTTGACACTGAGGATGTAGTGGTCTTTGAGATCCAACACTAGTTCTTATAATGCATTTTGACTTGTAAGAGTTATTTGTCATAAAGTTAAGTTTATCAAGATGGTTTACTAATTGATTAATTGCCAATAATAAAAAATTCCATCTTGGATAAATTGATATTGGAAATTGATTTTCCATAATTAATCCTATCGTTATGCCCATTTGCATTTCTTCTGTAACTGGTAACTCGAGTAATTTTTTTTTATTTACATCCTTTAAGGTATTTGACATACCAGTGCCAGGGTATTCAACAGCCTGTCCAATAAATACTGTATTTGATTTTTTAGACAAATATTCCATACTTTTTTTTAATTCTAAAAAATAACTCATTAAAATTCAACTCTCTTTCCAGCGCCTGCATGTGGATACTTGTTTTTGTATTTATAGTAAGACAAAAACTTATCTTGTTTAATTTTTGAATATTTTTTTAATTTCCAAACTTTTCTTGTTACAGAACATACAGATAAAGTATTATCTTCTACAACAAAGTGAATTGGTAAAGCATGATTTCTAGCATATTTTAACGATTCATGCATTATACCTGTTTCTGCGGTCATATCTCCAACAAAACAATAAACTTTTTTTTTATTATTTTTATTATTTTTTAAGTAAAGAGCTACCCCTAAGGCTATTGGAATATTGCCCCCAACAATAGCTGATGAATAAACTCCATATTTGGGAAAACATAATGAAATTGATTTACCAGATAGTATTTCTTTTTTAACTTTTTTTTCTGGTACACCTTTTAGTAAACAGTGATAGTGAGACCTCCATGAACAAAAAATATAATCTTGTTTATTAATTTTTTTATAAAATTTAATTAAATAATTTTCATTTCCATAATAGAGATGTATTGGAGCTCTTATTTTTCCACTATTAAATATCTCCGCGATATCAGTTTCAAATTTTATTAATTTTTCTTTAGTTAACATTTTTTTTTTGTTCTTCTATAATTTTTCTTGTTAATTTTATTTTTAACATTTCTTTTATATTTTTCACTGCTTTTTCTCCAAAAGAAATTTTAATCTTTTTTAAAAAAAGTGGATTACTATGATAATTATGAAAGCTTTCATCTCTAAATTTTAAAATCTCGTGAGGTTTTAACTCATTGGTACTCAGGCATAGAGTGTTATAAGAGTGAAAAGAAAAACCATCGTAAGTATCAGGTAAAGATATCCCTGACTCTTTGGCTTCTTTATAGAGTAGACTTCCAGGAAGGGCCATGGCCGCATAAGCATTCCACCCTGCCGTACATAATTCCAAACTAAGATCCATAGTTTTTTTCATTGTTTCAAAATTATCTCCCGGTAAACCAAAAATATAATTTCCCATAACCTGAATATTTGCTGCCTCAATTTTTTTAACAACATCTCTAACATCTACATCATCAAATTTACCTTTTGCCACTTCTAACCTTACTTTTTTATCTCCACTTTCTATTCCTAAACATAGCCATTTTATACCTGCCTCTCTAACTAATTTTAAAATTTCGGGTCTCTTTACCGTGTCAATTCTTGAATATGCCCACATTTTTAATTCATCATTTGAATTTCTTTCTTTTAATAATTTACAAAGAGGAATGTAATATTTTGGATTTAATAAAAACATTTCATCTACTATTTTTATTGTCCTAACGCCCATTTTAATTAATTTATCAAATTCTTTTATTATAAAGTCTGGTGACCAAAATCTCATTTTACTATAATTTCCTGCGACACTGAATTCTTCATTATCATCTTTATTAATAAGATTTATCATACAAAATCCACAGCTGAATTGACATCCGATCGAGGTTTGAATTGCTGCATATGGAGATCTATTTTCTTCCACATATTCAGCATGCCACATTGGAGATCTATACAAATCTAAAGGTTTTTCTTTGAACGGTAATAAATCCCAAGCATATCCTGGAAGATCTATATCCATACGTTCGTTTGGAACAATTTTTCCTGGGAATCCAAATCTAATTTCGTCATGCTCCCTGTAGGCAATTCCACTAACATCTTTTAATTGGTCACAAGTAAATTTTTTTTAGACTTAAAACTTGATGTAGCGCATAAACAGCTTCATTCGTAAAAACAAAATCTATACTTTGTTCATTTTCTAATGTTTCTATTGGAAGCGCCTGAACATGAGAGCCCACAAAAGCAATTACATAATTGTTATTTTTATGTTTTAAATATTGCGAAAGTTCTATAGCACCAGTCATACTTGCTGTACCAGCATTAACATTCTGTCCATAAACTACAAAACAGATTAGTCTTGGCTTTAAGTTATCAATCTTTTCTTCTACTTGGGAACTACTCAAATGTTCGGCATTAGCATCAATTATACCTACTTTAAAATTTTTTGACCTGCACGACTCTGCCAATAACAACAACCAAGTAGGTGGTTCTATTGCTGAATACTTGTTTGATAGGTCTTGATAATTTTTTTTATTGCTGCCAGGGTTAATAAATAAAACATCCATTTTTAAATTTTTTTAATATTTTTTCCTCTAATGTATAAAAAAACATACTTTTGAAAAATAAATGGTAAGTAAAAAAGAATACCAAATATAATTTTTTTAATAGAGAATAAATTAGGCTTAATTAATTTTGAACTTAAGCTAATTTTTTTTTTTTTCCAACCTTTTTTATTTAAATAAACACTCTGTACAGGTTTATTAATTTTTCTTATATTTTTTATTTTTTTTGCTAAAACTATAAATTCTACAGCCCTATCTGAAATAAAAGGGATCTCTGAGCCTAATTTTTTATATTCATAGATATTTGATTTATATTCGTACATGAAAGGAGAAGACTCTCTAAGATAAGAGCCTAAAATTTTAAAATGATTACAAGAAAAGTAGTCATAAAATAAAGTTGGACTAAAAGTATAAAATCCATGATCAATCATATTAGAGCATGGAACCGCAATTAATAAGTACCCTCCTTTTTTTAACATCTTTATATAATTTTCAAGTGCTGAGTGTGTATCAAAAACATGCTCTAAAGTTCCAATATCAACTATATTATCAAATTGATTGAATAATTTTTTATTAATTTTCTTATTAAGGTCAATTACTAAATCAGGATTCTCATATTTAGAAGAATCAGATGACAGGACTTGACTAGATCCAAACAATGAAAATAAGTATTGTGCATTAATATTTTCATTATATTTGGTATTAAACCAATCTGGAATTTTATTTATTTTATTAAAGTTTGGACTTAGTTTTTGAATCTTTATATTATTTTTAAGTAGAATACTTTTTGCCTCTTTTTCATTTGCATAAATAGCTTGCTGACTGATTGTTAAAGTTTTTTTTAAAAATAACTTTGGATATTTTATTTTTAATTTACAGAGAATTTCTATATGTGGATTTAAAATGCCCATTATATTTTTTTTTCAAAAAACTTTAAGACACCATCATCAATTGAATAAATTTTGTCACATATATCTAATGATGCAATTCTATGCGTTATAATAATCAAGGTCAGTTTTCCTTTGATATCATTAATAGAGTTTATGAAATCTTTTTCAGTTTCCAAATCCAGTGAACTTGTTGCCTCATCTAGTATCATTATATCTGGAGATCTATACATCGCTCTAGCTATACCTAGTCTTTGAGCTTGACCACCAGATATTTTTACTCCTTTTTCACCTACAAATGCATTTTCCTTATCTGGTAAACTATTTACAAAAGTATCAATTCTAGATATTTTTAGACAATCCCAAAATAATTTAGAGTCAAAATTTTCTGCATCTTGACCAAAAATAACATTGTTTTTAATTGTGTCATCTAATAAAAAAGTGGCTTGAGGTATATAGCCAAATAAATTTTCGTTAAGCCTTGTAGCTTCTTGAAGTTCATACTTTTGATCAAAGATAATTTTTCCCTTTTCAGGTTTTAAAATTCCTACAATCAAGTTTGCAAGTGTACTCTTACCTGATCCTGATTTCCCTACTATACCAATAATATTATTTTTTTTTATTGTTAAATTTATATTATTTAATATCTTTTTTGATCCAAAAGAAAAATTTAAGTTTTTAATTTCCATAGATTGTTCAAATTTAAATTTAATATGAAATTTTTTTTTAATTATTCCATCACTTATTTCAATATTGTCTATTTCATGAGTTTTATTTAATTCTTCGACTGTAGTATTGATCACTGGGTAATAATAATGAAAAAACTGTGTAGCTGCTAAAATCCTACTTAAGCTAGGTAATAATTTAAATGCTGAAATACCAAATATAGCAACAGTTGAAATGATCAGATCTAGTTTATAACCTAATATGGTATTAATAATTAATATTGATGCAAGACAAAAAACCCCCAAAACTTCCAGCATTAGCTTTGGTGTTTGCTGGTATGTTTCAAAAATACGACTGGTATGACTATAATTTTCTACAGATTTAATAAATTTTTTTAAGAAAAAGGATTCCTTAAAAAAAATTTTAATTTCTTTAATAGCACTCATTGATTCAAAAATGTTCTGAATTTTTTTTTGTAAGAAAAACTGCCTTTCAACTCCTAAATCTGTTATTCTTTTTTTTGTCATCAATCTAAAAATCAAGAGAGTTATAGAAACTACTATCAATAAAAAAATCGTATTTATGATACTTATATAAAATAGAAGGATTAAAACACTTACTAAAAAAATTATATCTATTAAAAAAAATAAAAATTGATTAAGTCCTTCTGTGAAGGTTGAAACATTTTCAATATTTCTAATTGGAATTGAAGAATTTGTGTTTGAAAAAAATAAGATATCTTTATTAATATATTTAGAATACATTTTTTTTGAAAAATAATTTAATAAACTGTATGTGAATTTATATTTATAGTAAGCAAAATATAGACCTATCAAGTTTTTGATTAAAAAAACTACTATTAACATAATAGAAAAAAAAATTGTTAAGTTATAACGATTTATTTCAAATAAAGGAGATAATATGTTTAAATAATCAGAATACTCTAATAAAAAATTTTCACTAATTAGGAAACCTAAAATTGGAAAAATTAATCCAATTCCAATCATCTCTAAAAAAACATTTAACAAAATTAAAGAAAACAAAATTAAACATTTAATTTTGTCTTCTCTTCTTAAAATTTTAAATATATTATTAAAAGTAGTCATAACAATTCATGAACTATATTTTTTTAAAAAAGTGATAATTTTTACTCTATTAAGATTAGATTTTTTGCTCAAATTGTATATCTTAATATTATTTTTTTTTGCAATATTTGCATATATTTTAATATTTTTTATTATGAATAGAATCTCATTTTTAAAAAGTACATAAGTATTTTTTTTTTTTGTAAATTTAGCTATTATTTTTGAGAAATAATAATACAAATAATCAAATATACTACTTTGTTCTCTAAAAAGTTTTTTAGATCGCTTTTCTATTATCATCATAGTTTTAGAAAAGATTTCTTTTAAATTGCTGAGATTTTTTTTATTAATACCATCAGTCACGTACTTATAACCAAGTGATGCAATGTTTACATTAATATTCTCTTTTTTTATCAAATTTTTAATTTGTTTTGTTGGTAAATCTACACCTTGAATATAAATTTTAGAAAATCCCAATATTAGCGCAATAGCAAGAGCATATTCAAATACTGTACCTCCAGTTGAGGCAATAACATTGTG
>MDTB01078471.1_pt1 | contig 43677 bp, 31 predicted proteins | sample 811161 | NCBI WGS metagenome assembly MDTB01 (sample SAMN05326650, study PRJNA326480) | marine metagenome | isolation source: seawater | place: Mediterranean Sea | collected 2009 | reverse complement strand
TGTTTTTTAAAATAGAATTGACTCAAGATATTAAGTATTTTTTGGGGATTATTTTCAGATGCAAGGGATAGTTTTTTTTCAATGATTGGTATTGATTCCTCCTCATCACTCATTAGTAATATTCTCCGTTCAATTATTCCCATTTGTTTTGGTTCATAAAGCAAATATAATATATATTGATCCATGGCCTTATCATAAGTTCTTCTTGCTTGATAATAAACACCACTTTCATATGCTAAGAAGGATTTACCAAATTTTTCTCTTCCGCTTTTCAAAACTTCTTCTAGTTCATCATCTAAACCAAGTTTTGTATATTTTGAAATCATTAATCGATAAATAGAACGATTGTTTTTAAATATATCTAACCCATTATTCCATACGTTTTTTGCATCAACTTTTTGATTATTCAAATAATAAAATTCTCCAAGTTCAGGGTATATTTTATATTTGTTAAAACTCTGTTTTATGCGTTCTTTAAGAAAATTAATAGCTTCATCATATCGTTGATGATTCATAAACAAAAACTTCAATCTTTCTTCGGATAGATTATGATTAGGGTTTTGATTTAGTACAGATGTATATATTGCGATTGCCCCATCAATATCTCCCTTTTTTTCTAAGTGTTTTGCTGTTTTAATCGAAGCTTTAATAGATAGACGGTTATTGCTGAAGGAAAAAGTAAAAAATAACAATAGAAATAGTATTGAAAAATTAATCTTCATTGTTTTTTTCTTCAGATATTTTAGTTAATAAATTAAAATATCTCTTAATCATTCTCTGGTGCTCCTTAGAGTAACCAGCCTTCATTGATTGATTTAATGCCTGAAAAGCAAGGCTTTCACGTTGGCCTAAATCAGTTGGTAACCCCGAAGGGCCTTCAAAGAGATATTCTGTAATTGCCGTTGATGATTTTCGTTCATCCTTTTCTCCGCGTTGGGTCATTGAAGTTTGACTATCAAGCATCCTAGACAAAATTCGTTGTTGTCTATCTTGAGTTTTTTGATTGAAGTTTTTTCTTTGTAAATCTTGTATTACAGCATCCATTTCTTCAGCAATGCCATTTAAATCACCCATCCCTTTTTGACCTGAGTGTCGCATTTCCTTCATTAGTTGCTCAAGTGATTTTCGTATTTCTCTCTGGCTATCGAGCATTTGCTGTATCATTTGTTGTTGGGCTGCTGCTGCCATTTGTCCAAGAGATAATTGCATTCCTTGTTCGTTCAATCCTTGTTGTTTTCCTGCCATCTGTTGCATCATTTGTAAGAATTGTTCAAATCCACTTGCTGAACCAGATTCTTGCAAATTTTTCATACTATTAATTAAGCCAAGTGAAGTTTCATTAAGACCTTCCATGGCTATGTTTTGGTTTTTACTAGCTTGATTTATATTTCTATTGGTTAAATCACTTTTAGCCTCTTGCATACCGGCATTTGCTTTACCTAGACTGCGACCAATTTCAGGAGTAATTGCAAATGTTTCATTAGAGAGGTTAGACATTGTTTGCGTAATGGATTTTAATTGATCTTGAAGTAGTTGTTGTCTTTGTGCATATTCCCTAAGTCTTGGAGAATTTCTAGACAGAATTTTTGTATCTTCTTTTAGTTGCTCCTCTTGAGATGATAAATATATCATGTCCTGTAATAGCATTTGGAATTTTTCCATTAATTCTTCGATTTCTTGCTGATTAAATCCTTGTTGGATATTGCTCATCTGTTGTGCCATTAATTCAAGATTTTCTAATGCTGACTGACTGGAGTTAGTTGCATCAGAAAGACTTTGTTCTGAAAGATTCTCAATGGTTTGATTAAAAGAAGTATTTGCTGATTCTGCAAGTTCTGAATTCGCTAATTCAGATAATTCGATTGATGATTGATTACTAAACTCTTTTATAATTTCAGATGTTTCTTCAGCAAGAGATAAAATATTTTCAAACTCCTCTAAATTACGATTTGCTTCCTGTTCCAATCGTTTTATATCATTTTTATCAGCATTATTATTTTTCAAATTTTTGTTTAAATCAGCTTGCTGGTTTTGCAATTGTTGAATCCTGTTTTGGATTTCATTTAGTTTTTGTTCAGCCTGAAAACGTTTAAAAATTTCAAGATATCTATCAAGGTCTTGTTCTACTTGTTCCATATTTTCAGAAAGATTATTTAATGCTTCGCTCAGAGATTCCATATCCATGTTTTCAAGAGCCATCTCTAGGTTATCAATATTATTTAACATTTCACTTGGAATAATTTCACTAATTAAATCAGAGAGTTCCTTAAATTTTTCAATAAGACTAGGAGAAAGCAACTTATGTTTTTCTGCCTGCTCAGTGACTGACTCTAGTGCTTCTGCTACTTTATCAAGGTTTTCAATTTTTTCTTTTGTTTTATTTAATGAGTTTTTTATGGATTGTGTTTGATCCCAGTTTAGTTCTTTTGATTTAAGCATTTTCATCTCTATATCATTAAACTGCTCTCTTAATTCTTGAATATTATTTAAATCCTCTACAATATCTTCAACTATGTTTTCTTCAGATTCCTCAATGTTTTCGTAGAGATGAATTAAGGATGGTATCTTTATAATTAATGTTTCTGAAATAGTTTTTTTAGGTCCTGATATATTATCATTATCGGTTAGTTCAAAATGGAAATGAACCTCATCATCTGGCATAAGGAATAAGTCTGTTAAATCCCAAAACATTTTTATTTTTTGAAAAAGTGAATCAACGCTAAAATTGTCAATATTAAACATAACTACATAAGGGTCATCCCCAAGATATGATGGCCTATGGATTTCATAAGCTAGTTGTAGATTTGTAAATCCATAATCATCACTTATTTCTAAATCGATTGGAATTGTTTGGTTATTGCCAAGTTCTGTTATTGGGGAAGGATTTATAATTTTTATATTTGGTGCATAATCCGGTATAATATTTAGTTTATAGGCAATAGGGTCTCTGTTCGTAATACCCCTTCGATCAGCAATATTTACAGTAAAATTACCTTCTTCCATTAATTTAAAGTATCCAGAGGCTTTATTGTAATTAGAGGACATTTTCAAAGATTTTCCATTCAAATCTATATATGAATTTTCAATCATTCGATTAGAAGTGATGTCTACTTGAATCAAAGAGCCTTTCAACCCTTTCACTAGAGCAATATTCCCCTCATGTGTTGTTTTAATTAATTTGCTATATTCTGGGGGAATAGTGGAAAGTAAAAAACTTTTAAATATTGGGCGATCTGTTACGAATATTGTATCAATTACAGTTGTAACGCTTTCCCAGGCTTCCCAAAAATATTTTGCATTAACAACAGCTTGATATGAATAATCTTGAAAAAGTTCAGGAAGTTCAAAATCAAAGACTCCATCTTGATTAGAAATGGAATGAAATTTTAATTTTAATGAGTCTCTTTTTTGAGTAGAAACTTGAATTGGGATAAGATTAAGAAATAAAGTGTCTGAAATAATAGGATTTGCTTTAACAGTTATTTTTGTTTTTTCACCTCCAAGAATATGAATATTACCTGAAAGTGACTGGAGATAAAATGGTTTAGGAGCAGGGAACATTTTTTGGGGATTTATTAAGCGATAAAACGCATTAGATGAATAATTATAATTAAAAAGGAATACAACGATGATTAATAGCCAGGATAATAATAATAATACCTTTAATCGTATAAGTTTGCTCTTATCAAAGAAAAGTGTTAAATCAGCAGCTTCTAATTTTTTATAAACATTATTAATATATGAAGTTGCTAGTGCTTGAGATTCGTTTTTTTCTGCTCCTGATTCAAGTTGATAAGCATTTATCACCATATCGCTTTTTGCAGGAAATATACTAAGCCCTACAATATTTGCTAATCGTTCAATTTTATACCGATGTATTTTATTATTTTTTGCTTTTCTAAAGTATATCAGTCCAAATAAAATTATGGTTATAAAGGTTGATAGAATTATTAATGCTATCAATCTTTTTATATCAGGACTAAAATAAAAAATAGATTCTAGTTGAATCATTAATAAAAAAAAGAAACTTATAATGATCAAAAAATAGAAACAGCTGATTAATATAGTATATCTTAAAAGATAGTCGCGTACTTTTTTGATGTAATTCTTTATTATCATTATTGTGTTAATGTATAGTAAATAATGTTTACACCCATTTGCAAGGCTGCTTCGCGAATTGGCCAAGGGTCATTATGCACACTAGCATCTTCCCATCCATCACCTAAATCAGATTCATAAGTGTAAAGAAGAATCATTTTATCTTTTTCAAATAAAGCAAACGCTTGTGGTGGTTCTCCATTGTGTTCATGTACCTTTGGGAGGCCATTAGGAAAATAATAGTAGCTATTAAAAATTGGATGGTCTTTAGGCAGAAGAATCATTTTTTTATTAGGGAAGACTCGTTTAATCTCTCTTCTAAAAGAAGCATCCATCCCATAGTTGTCATCCACATGTAAAAAACCATTGTTTAATAGAATTGATCGGAGCGCAATTATTTCTTCATCTGTTAATCTTATGTTTCCATGTCCTGTCATATACAGGAAAGGGAACTGATTTGCATTTTCATCAATTAATTTAACCCGGTATTCATTTTGGTTTACAGATATTGGAGTTTTTGATTCCAAATACTTTAATAGATTTGGTAAACTACTTGGGTTACTATACCAATCTCCACCGCCACTATAATGTATGCGTGCTATTGAAAATGTTTGTGATTTTAAAATACTAAGAAGTAAGATAATTATATAAATTATTTTATTCATTATGTAATAATGTGTTAACTATATCAGTTGTTCCAAAAATTAGATCAGGAAAGTTAATTAGATTTTATTAGTCTCTTATTGTAAAAATCATTAGGATAATGGAATTTTGTCTGAAATCTATATGTATAAAATGCGATATATTTTTTTTATTCTACTAATTTCATCTTTATTTGGACAGATTAAAGAAAAAGAATCTCGCACATTTTTTTCTAAGTTATTTAAATTTGGATCAAAATCAGAATATGAAGATGGATATTGGATAGACAAGTGGTTCCGTTCAAGAGAGTTTGCAACACCAGTTAATATAATACCTATTGAGATACGTTATGGGATTGGTGCGAACGGAAAAACTACAGGCAGTGCTACAAATTTGACAAATGAATCATTTAAAGATGATCCAAGAAAAATAATTTACGAATCTGATGTTACTCCTGTAAGTCAGGGTATAGAGAATATTTGGGGTCCATCAATTGAAATTGATTTTGGTCTGATTAATCTTCCTTCTTATATCGTAGGTACAAGTTGGGTCAATATCATGACAGGTCTTTCGTATAGAAATAGTTCTTTGTTTGCTCCTGCATATGTTCCCTATGAAGAATGGGGTGCTAATAATATTACCTGGGGAGATACGGCTTATTTTTTTCCTAAAGTCAATGATTATTTAGTAACTACCCATTTGCAATATCAGCCATTTAATAAATGGTATCTTAATTTTCGTTATTCCTATGGTATCTCATCTGCATTATTTTATTCTTCTGATAAAGAGACATGGAATAAAACTCTTACAGGATCTGGAACTTCTGCAGTAGGGGGAATAGGGTTAAGATATATATTAGATCCAGGAAAAAGAAATAGATTTACTGTCGGAATAGATTTCAGATATTCTTATACGAAAATTCATACGATTATTGACCCTGATGATATAACTCCAATAACGCGCTTTGATCTTTCTAATTATGGTCTATATTTGACATTGTCTGCTTTTTATGGAGGGGAAAAAACAAAAGGCGACCAAGCTAAAACATATTACTATAATAAAAACTATATTGACGCATATGAGGTATTTAATAGATTTATGAGAGACCACCCATCACATTCTAATAAACATAAAGCTGAAGAATATATTAAAGAATGTGAATATAAAATTCCATATCAATTAATGGAGGAAGGGCTTGTGTTAGAACAGGAAAACAAGACGCAGAAAGCGCTGAATAAATATAGATATGGATTAACCAGAGTAATAAATGATAGCGTTGCATATGATATGCTAAGTGGTCGCATTAATCAAATAGCATTATTGTGGATGATTGAAGCAGAAAAATTATTAAAAGAAGAAAAATTTGTAAGAGCTTATAATCTAGTTAAACATGTTGCAGCATTTTCAGTGGAAGGGAAAAGAGAAATAAGACGTTTTAAGTCTTGGGTTATATTAGGGGAAGGAAAACAATATCAAGAATATGGTTTTATTGGAAAGGCTATGAGTAAATATGCTGAAGCGTTGGAAATGAATGCAGATATGATTTATGAGATTAAGGCCTTGCAATATAAAGCCGGTATACAAATGGCTAAACTGGCATCTGAAGCAAATGAATTTGAAGAAATTCAATTAGCAATTTATTCTTTGGAATTTGCAAGGGAGCTTTCTGGGGGTATAGGTGATAAAAATGAAAAATTATTAACTGATTTAAAAGAAAAATTGTTTTTATATGATAATTATAAATCAAGGGATTTAATAAATAAAAAAATGGAGCAAGGAAGAGAAGAGCTAATCCTTGCCCGTTCAAAAAAACTTAGTATCGGGCAGACTGCTCCAGAGGTAGAGTCATTATTGGGAAAACCACATGAAATAATATTGGGTAATGGTGGAAAGAATATTGATGAGCAACTATGGATATATTTTAGTAAGGACAATTCAATTTATTTATCTTTTCATAAATTTCAACTTTTTAAAATAGAAAGATTATAAGATATCCTTTGAAAATTCTCTTCTATTATAAAAAATAAATACCAAGTATTTTTGTAATAGTGATTATTCGTATTCAAACCATTTTTCTAATAGTATTCGTAGGTGATTTAATTGCGCAATCTGATGCTAGGGACTATTCTGAAGAACTTAAATATCAAAATGAAGCAATTAATTCATTAAAAAATGAGATTAGTCAATTACGATCTAAAATAAAAACAGCGGAATCTCGTGAAAGATCAGCTTCCAGTCGCATATCGTCATTGGATCAAGAAATATCATTAACATCAAAATTGATACAGTCCTTAAAAAACGAAGAAGAAAAAACCCGAGCAAATATATTGCAGATTAAAAATAGTATTTTAAAAAGCGAAAATGAATTAGATATTGTGCGGACAAGATATAAAAAACGAGTTGTTAATTCTTATTTGAAAGGGAGATTAACAGATTTAGAAAAAGTGTTCTCATCTACGACATGGCGACAAGCAATGTATCGAACTCATTATCTAAAAATTATTTCTGATATCGAAAAAAAGATGACAAAGCAGATTGACAAATTATTAATTAAAATAAGTCAACAAAAATTAGAATTAGAGGCTGTTCTTAGAGAAAACTTACAATTAGTAAGGGATAAAGAAGAGCAGATTAATGCATATAGAAACATGCGAATCAATAGAGAAAAAGAACTTAATCGCATACGCAATGATAAGAAGGCTCTAGCTAATTATATTGATGAAAAAGAGGAGGGAGTAAAACAATTAGAAAATATAATCAAAAAAGTACTTGAAGATAAAGCTCGTTTTGAACGTGAATTGCGTATTAAAGAGCAACAGGAAGCTCTTAAAACAAAAAGTTTTAAATCTCTTAAGGGTCAATTACCATGGCCTGCTCAAGGCCGTATTATTACTAAATTTGGGAGGCAATGGAATCCAAAGTTAAAAACTACTACAGAAAATCCAGGTATAGATATAAAAGGAAAACCTGGGTCGGCGGTAAAATCAGTATTGGGTGGAGTGGTGACTACTATTACTTACATTAGAGGATATGGTACAACTATTATTATCGATCATGGAGGAGGTTTTTATACTGTATACAGCCATGTAACCAATATTCAAACAACAGTGGATAGTGAACTTCGAAATGGTGATGTTATTGCATACATGGGTGATTCAGGATCTATTAATGGTTCTAAATTGCATTTCGAGATTTGGGGTAAAGGGCAAAAACTTGATCCAGAAAAATGGTTGATAAAAAAATAAAATCAGATCCAATTATATCAGCGCAACCATATGTTTGGGAAAAGATTAAAAAAATTACCTCATCAAAAAAAATTGGGAATGCATATCTTTTTTCAGGTCCTCCTGGATGCGGGAAAGAGGGTGTAGCAATAAAGCTAGTTCAGCTATTGAATTGTAAGTCAAAAATAAATGATATTTGTCATACTTGCCCATCATGTATTAGGATTAAAAAATTGCAACATGAAAATTTAAATATTGTTCTACCCTTTCCAGTTAATAAAAACAAAAGTAAAGAAAATAATACGGAATTAAGTATTAAAGATTTAGATTTTTATAATAATTCAATATTAAAAAAATCTCAAGACCATTTTTTAAAGATAAAAATACCAAATGCCAATAGAATTCTTCTAAGCTCTATCCGCGCATTAAGAAAGACTCTTAATCTTAGTAGTGCAGAAGATGGGATAAGAATAGTTTTAGTATTTGATGCTCATTTATTGGCTATTGGACAAGGAGAAGCTGGAAATGCTTTTCTAAAATTATTAGAGGAACCACCTAGTAGGACTACTTTCATTCTTGTTACTGATTATATTGAGTTGATTTTACCAACTATCATTTCTCGAAGTCAGGAGATTCGATTTTCCAAATTAAAAGATAGTTATATAGAGTCGTGGTTTATATCAAAAATGGTAAAAAGAGAAGATGTTTATCTATTGACAGGATTAAGTAGAGGTAATATCCAACGTGCTCAATTTTTCATAACTCAATCCGTCCCGGATTTGATTGAATTAATATCTTATCTAATAAGAACTACTACTAAGGATAATCCAGAAGATTGGAGAATATTTATTCAAAATTATTCAAAATTTGCAAAACAAGATGTAAATAAGTATTTAAATCACGTCATGCTTTTAAAAATTTGGTTTCAAAGTGCAAATAGATTGAGTAAGAAAATCAAAGATAGTTTACATGAAACATCTCTAGTTTCAGGAATGAAAAAATTAATTCTTAAATATCCTTCAGCTGATTTTATATCTATAGTTATAGAGCTTGATAATGCTGTTAAGGCAATTTCTATGAATTTATACATGCCATTAGTATTAACTAATCTTTTGATAAATACTAAAAAATTTTTAAACTATGAAAAATAATTTTTATATAACTACTCCTATATACTATGTCAATGATAAGCCTCATATAGGCCATGCATATACTACAATTCTTGCGGATGTTCTAGCACGTTATAAAAGGAATATTGGTAAAAGTACTTTCTTTTTAACTGGACTTGATGAACATGGACAAAAAGTGCAGGAAGCTGCAGAAAAAAATAATATTTTTCCACAAGACCATTGTGATAAAATGGCTCCGAGGTTTATTAGTCTATGGAAAAAGCTTCGGATATCTAATGATGATTTTATCAGGACGACTCAAGTACGACATGCAAAAGTTGTACAAGAGATATTAAAAATTGTTATGGAAAAAGGGGATATTTATGAAGATGAGTACGAGGGACTTTATTCTGTTTCTGAAGAACGTTTTATTACTGAAAAAGAATCTGAAAGTGGAAATTTTAGGGATATAAAAAAATTAAAAGAAAAAAATTATTTTTTTAAAATGAGTAAATATCAAAATGATTTAATAAATCATATTGAAAAAAACCCAATGTTTATACAACCTGAACATAGAAAAAATGAAATTTTAGGATTTCTTCGTAAACCTCTTAATGATTTGTGTATATCAAGACCTAAAGAAAGATTAAATTGGGGAATAGAGCTTCCTTTTGATAAAGAATATGTCACATATGTATGGTTTGATGCATTAATTAATTATCTAACAATAGGATATAATATAAAATCAAGAAAACCCGGGAAATGGTGGCCAGCTTCTTATCATTTGATAGGCAAGGATATTCTTACTACACATGCAGTTTATTGGCCAACTATATTATTATCAGCTGGTATTGAGCTTCCATATTCTATCTTTGCTCATGGCTGGTGGTTAAAGGGAGATTCTAAAATGAGCAAGTCTGTTGGTAACATCGTAGACCCAATGGATTTACTTGATGATTATGGAGTAGATCCAGTGCGTTATTATTTAATGCGAGAAATGGTGCTGGGACATGATTCTAATTTCACTGAGGAATCTTTTATTAAACGATATAACAGTGACTTAGCTAACGATTTTGGTAATTTGTTTAGCAGAGTAACCTCTTTGATAAAAAATAATTATGATGGCATTATACCTCAATCTGGAACTTTAGAGAAATTAGACTTAAAAATAAAAAAGGAAGGAGAATTATTACCAAATATAGTTAATAATATGATAGATAATATGCGATTAAATGAGGCTATTGAAACAATAATGCAATACATTAGGATGATAAATAAATATATGGAAGAAACTGCCCCATGGAAACTAGTAAAAGAAGATAAGAAAGCTGCTGCTAGAGTATTATATAGCTCCTGCGAAGGTTTAAGGGTTAGCGCAATATTATTATCACCTGTTATGCCTCATCGAACAGAAATAATGTTAAATATTCTTAATTCAGAAGATAAGAATTTATCTTGGGGACAGTTATCTGCGGGTAAAAAATTGAAAGAACATCAACCATTATTTCCAAGGATAAAATAATTGTCATCAGTTGGGAAGTTTTTACTAAAATAAAATGTTATACAAATTGATGTAATTGAATAAATAATAATTAGATAACTATATAATATATCTAGTCCAAACCAAAGAAAGTTTTGATTATAAAGTAAACATAATATAAAAAACAATTTTAATACCTCAGTCCCAGTAGAATATTTTTTACCATCTAGATTTGCTGTAAATGAAAATATATGATATAAGATAAATCCACCATATATATAATTAGATATTTGATTTTGGATATGTATCACATTAAAAAAATGTAGCATTAATATTGTAGAAAAATTTAATTGGATGAAAGACCAAATTATGAATGGATAGGAAGCAGGGGTTTTATATTTTTTTTGTTTATAAGGGTTATTAATTGTATTTAAGGGGAATAAAATGGACACATCATCTGGCCTCCATCCTGTAGGCATGAACCAAATTCGAATCTTATCCCATGTATTTTTTGTATGGTATGCATCTTTAATTAGTTGCCAAAGGTGTTTATAGTTAATGATAACAGGGTTCCATGAATTCACAGGTCTCAAAACTCCATAGACAGGAGTTATATTTTTTAATTCAGATTGAAATGATCCGAATAGTTTATCCCATATTATCAAAATCTGGCCATAGTTTTTATCGATGTACTCTGGATTAATTGCATGGTGGACTCTATGGTGGGATGGTGTAACGATAATATTCTCTAGCCACCCCATTTTGTTGATTAATTTTGTATGATACCAGAATTGCATGAATAAATGAATTGGTCCTAAAAATGAAAATATTTCTGCCGGAACTCCTAAAAGGGCTGCAGGAATCATTAAAATTGCTCCAAAATGCACCATTTCTGATAGAGACTGTCTTAAAGCACACGAAAGATTAAATTCTTCACTACTATGGTGAATAATATGTCTATTCCAAAATATATTTACTCTGTGATTTAATCTATGGAGCCAATATCCACTAAAGTCCTGTACTAAAATTGCGATAAGAACAGCTGCCCAAATAGGTTCTATTTTAATTAAAGTTAAATGGTCTACAAGCCATGGATAGCTTATTAGTACTATACTTAATTTCATCCCGTCTTTAATTATATTTGTATTTCCTGAACTCAAACTTGAGATTACATCTATTGCTCTATTAACCTTTATTCCTTTTACTCGTGATATGATTTCTTCAACAATAATTAATAGTGCAAAGATCGGAATAGCGATAAAAAGAGATTTAATATAAAAACTCATATAATTAATAGACTGTATTTTTAAGGAAGTGACCCTACAAAAAAATTAAGTTGAAGTGCATCGCCAAAATCAGGTTTGAACTGATGTAGAGTATCTCCACTAATAGATAAAAATAGAATACTTCCGTTTATACCAATTTTCTCTGGTTGATTTCTGTTCCACCAGTGTAATGAAATACCATCTTCCATGACATCTTGAAAAGAAAATTCGTAATACCCATTTTTTACTTTGATGGGATAATTGTAGACTGTTGAATCAAAAAAATTATTACCTGAATATAAGACAAACCCATTTTTTTCAGTTAAAGTAAAAGAATTTTCTCGTGCACGACCGATATTGTTTGTATTTAGTCTTATAATAAATTCATTTGGTAAAATAATTGGTTCAGGTATTTTTGTTAAGATTTGATTATTTATCAAATTATCATCTTTCATGCCATTAGGGCTTTTTATTTTTACGATAAATTCTTTTGAATTTTTTAAGCCATTCCAATGAGGAGGTGGTAATTGTATAACTTCAGTTTCTAAAAACCGAAGATTTCCTATCCATTTATAAATAGATTTCTTTCTGTTTTTCAAGCCATATATTATTTTAAGTGATTGTAAATCAAATTTTCCATTATTCCTTATAACAATTTTCGCGCTGGAGAAGATAGGGTTTTCCCTGCTGTGCTTCTGTTTATCAGTAGGGGAAATAACATCTATCAATTCTGCATCATAATTGAAATTTATAGGCCCATAACTGAATAATTGATGGGTCATGTAAAAAAAACCGTTTTTTTCTCCATTATTTGAATATGGTTCAATTCCATAGTCAATTAAAATAGAATCACCTGGGTGTACATAAGGTGTTAATTCAAAATTATACTCATCAACTTTTGTTCCAGGACACCAACCTGCTCTATCAAATGGCCAAGTTCCACCTTGTGGATAAATTGGGTTATTTCCACAATCTTTCCAGACATTCCATCTGAATATTTCCCAACCATTCATGTAGTAGGTATGTGTTTTACTATCCCATTCACAACAGTTTCTAGGTCCTTCATGTCCATGCCCTGAAATAACACTTTTTATTTTATAACTACTTGCTTCAGGTAAGAGGAATATAGATTTTTCTTTTAGAGAAAGGTTGTCAGATAGCTTATGATATTTATATTCTCCAAAAGGGTATATATTTTCAACCTTTATGATGTCTCTAGGCGGTGAACCTTTGATAAATAGAAATTGCAAGTCTAATAACTCTTGATTATTCCCGACCAAAAGCCTTCTTTTTCCTTGAAGCAATGGTGCATAATCGGTTAGGTCATATGACCATTCCCAACCTTTTTTACCACCAAGAACAAGTCTTTTACCATACGGAGTGACAAAACTTCCTAGACTAAATATTTCCATACTATCTTCTGTAGATAGGGTTAAAAGTGTATTCCATATATAATCCCATTCGCCACAAGGATATTTATCACCTTTTGTTGCTGAATCACATTTTAAAGTTTGTACCATTATGATTTTTGACCATGGACCTTTATGGTTGGGGAAATCAATATCTACTTTGTATTGCGCATTCCACCCTTCAGGACTTGGAGTGTCCCAGTTTATTGGATTTAGTATTAAGGTGTCTCCATTATTTAAAGTTTCACCAAAAAAAGATGATTTGAGGAGTATAAAAATTATTATTATTTTTAATTTCATGATCGTCTTTGAAAAAAAATCAAATTACTTTTGCCTATCATTTTACTATTAGAATTAAAGAAATGCTAACCGATACTCACTGTCATCTTTTTTATGATGAATTAAAAAATAATCTTAATGAAGTACTAGAAAGGGCAAACGAACTTGGAGTCAATCGTTTTATCTGTGTAGCTACTAATCTTAATGATGCAAGGGAATCTCTTCAATTGAGTAAAAAGTATCCTAATATTTTTGCTTCAGCTGGAATTCACCCTCATGATGCAAAAGATGCACCTTCAAATTTTACTAAAACAATTTATGAATTAATGAAACATGATAGTATGGTAGCAGTTGGTGAAATAGGGTTAGATTATTTTAGAACGATTTCAGAGTCACATATTCAAAAAATAATATTCCGAGAACAAATGAAAATCGCTAGGGAATTAGAAAAGCCTATTATTTTCCATAATCGAGATGCAGATATAGATGTCATATCAATTCTTAATGAATTTCCTAATGTTCGTGGCGTTGCACATTGCTTCTCAAGTAATATTGAAACAGCAATAAAGTTTATTGACTTAGGATATTATATATCATTTTCTGGAAATCTTACTTTTAAGAATAGTCATTTACCTGAAGTGGCTAAGGAATTACCATTAAAACGTGTTCTTGTCGAAACAGATTCTCCATATCTTAGTCCTGTTCCTTATAGAGGAAAGCCAAATGAACCTGGGCGAACTCGATTTGTTGCTGAAAAATTATCTGAAATTCATGGGGTATCATTAGAAAAGATTGCAGAAATTACTTCTTCAAATGCAACAGAACTTTTTGGATTATAGATTGTATCACTCAAAAAGAAATCATCCATTCAAAAAGAAATGGGGACAGAATTTTATTTCAGATAAAAACCTTTTGGAGAAATTAGCTAGAACAATTAATCCTATTCAAAAAGATAGAATTTTAGAAATTGGTCCAGGTGAAGGTGCTCTTACGGAGCTTATATATCCATCGGTAGATGATATGGTTGCAATAGAAATAGATCCTTTATTAATTAAAATACTAGAAAAAAATTCTATCTTGCATGGGATCCATCTTGTCCATGGAGATATCCTTTTGCAGGAGATAAAAAGTTTACCAATTAAAAACCCTATAAGAGTTATTGGTAATATTCCATATAATATTACCTCGCCAATACTATTTTGGTTGATAGAGCAATTAGACTATTGGGAAGACGCACACATCATGATGCAAAAAGAAGTTGCAGATCGTCTTACTGCAGTAATTAATACCAAAGCTTATGGCAGGCTAACAGTTGTTGTTGGTGCTTATTTAAATGTCAGTCAATGTTTTACAATAAAACCAGACGTGTTTTATCCAAAACCAAAAGTAGAATCTGTAATTATTCGATTTACAAAAAAATGCCCACCTCTTATAGACGATCATAAATACCTAAAATTTAATAAGATAGTGGCAGCAGCATTTTCCCAAAGAAGGAAAATGCTGCGTAATACTCTGAAGGGATGGGGTATCTGCGAAGAGATAAAAGACAGGATAGACTTCACACGTCGTCCAGAGACTTTGACAACTGAAGAATTCGTTTCAATGGTATAAAACCTTGTAATTCAATTTCTAAAAGAGTAATATCGCCAGCTTTTTTTTTAGTAACACAATCTAAGGAATAGCCACAAACTACACTCTGGAGGTGATTTAAGTGGTTGAAGTTCAGGTAAAAGAAAAAGAATCGTTTGAGAGAGCTCTGCGTCGATTTAAAAAAATGTGGGAAAGAGCTGGAGTTCTAAGAGAGATTAGAAACAGATCTTTCTATGAAAAACCAAGCGATGCAAAGCGAGAAGCAAAAAAGAAGACAGTAAGGCGTATTAAGCGACTTGCCAGAATAGAAGCATTGCGTAATAATCCGCGTGCTAATCAACATCGACGTCGAAGAAGACGAAAATAATAATATCCCATTAGGGAGAATTAAAAAGCCCTGGAGTCATTAATTCAGGGCTTTTCTTTTTGGAAGATATTAATCTGCATACGAATTTTTATTGAAAAAAATAGGATGAATTCAAAAATATGTTAATCCGTAGTATTTCTGGAGTTAGAGGGCTAACAGATTCACATCTCACAGCAAAAACTTCAATAGTATATGCTAGGGCTATTCACTTGTTTTTCCCTGATGGTGTTATTATGTGTGGGAGAGATAGTAGACCCTCAGGAAATGTAATCCAGGAGGCTATGACTAATGAACTTGTTCGTTTAGGAAGAACTATTATCGATTGTGGAATTGTACCTACACCTACTGTTCAGTTCATGGTTCATAACACCGAAGCAGTTGGTGGTTTTGTAATTACCGCTAGCCATAATCCAATTCAGTGGAATGGTCTGAAATTTATAAGATCTGATAGTACTTTTTTTCATTCAAATGATTGCAAAAACTTATTTGAGTTAGTTGATTTTAATAAACCGTTAGATGATAGTCTGGAACCAGGATTAATTTGGCCTGAACAAAATGCCATTCAAAAGCATGTTATTTCCTGCGTTAGTATAAGTTGTATTGATTTAAATAGAATCCAAAAAAGAAGGTTTAAAGTAGTAATAGATGCTGTTAATGGGGCAGGATCAGAGGCTCTTCCAGTTCTTTTAGAATCACTTGGCTGTGATGTTATTAAACTGAATTGTGAACCAGATGGTAATTTTTGTCGAGGAACCGAACCTCTTCCTGAGCATTTAAAAGACCTCGGTAATATGGTAAAAGATTATAATGCAGATGCAGGTTTTGCGATTGATCCTGATGCAGATCGATTAGCAGTTGTCGATGAAAAAGGGCAGCCCTTGGGTGAGGAATATACTTTGGTTCTTGCGGTAGATGGTTATCTAAAAGAGACAAGAAAAAAGGAAAAATTTGTTGTTAATCTTTCTACTTCATTAGCGATAGAAAAACTTGCGATGAGATATAAAAGTATTGTCAAGCGCTCCGCAGTTGGAGAGATAAATGTTGTAAATATGATGAATGAGATTAATTCTAATCTTGGAGGAGAAGGTAATGGTGGTGTGATTCTTCGAGAATGTCATTTAGGAAGAGATTCGATGGTAGGTGCAACAATGGTATTAAATCGAATGTCATTATCAAATTCAACATTAAGTGAGATTCATGCAACTTTACCCATATTTAAAATTGTTAAGGATAAGATAAATATTGATGGCATAGATGTAGACAACGCTATTAGGAACATCAATTCATTATTTGAAGGCGCAAAAGTAGATAGGATAGATGGAATTAAATTTACATGGAACGATAAATGGGTTCACATTAGAAAATCTAATACGGAGCCGATTCTACGAATCTACGCTGAAGCTCCAAATCGTAACCAAGCAAAGGAACTTGTTGATAAAGTTAAGATGGCTATATGAAGACTATTGCAAATTTGATTGATTATACAAACCTTAGACAAGATGCAATTGATTCAAATATAATCTCATTATGCGAAGAGGCAAAGAAATTTGGATTTGCATCTGTTTGTGTAAATCCGGTTCATGTAAAACTAGCAGCTTCCATACTCAAAAATGATAAAACGAAGACGTGTTCTGTAATAGGGTTCCCGTTAGGCGCAAATTCTTTTGAAATGAAATTTGCTGAGACAAGATTTCTTGTTCATCAAGGGGTAGAAGAGGTTGATATGGTATTAAATATTGGAGCGCTGAAAGAAGGAAAGCATGATGTTATAAAACAGGAGATTAGTAAAGTTGTGGATGCTTCTGATGGTATTTGTGTTAAGGTAATTATTGAAGCTTGCTTGCTCAATGATGAAGAGAAAATAGTAGCATCTAAAATTGCGATTGATGCAGGCGCAGCTTTTATAAAAACATCGACTGGATTTTCATTTAATGGTGCTACAATTGAGGACGTTAGGCTTATTAGAAAAACTGTTGGAAATGAGGTTGGTGTAAAAGCAAGCGGAGGTATTAATACACTAAAAAAGGTTCAATCTATGATTGATGCTGGAGCAAATAGAATCGGAACAAGTAGTGGAGCTTCATTAATGATATGAGTGATGTGGTTTCTATAAAACGAGGATCTGAAATTGAATTAGATATAGAGTCGTTGGCTTATGGTGGAATGGGTCTTGCACGAATAGATAAGTTTGTTGTTTTTGTAAAGTATGCAATCCCAGGGCAAAAGGTCTTAGCAAGAATTTACAAAAAACGAAAAGGTTTTGCTGAAGCACAAGTCTTACAATTATTACATGAATCTCCCAATGCTGTTGATGTACGTTGTAAACATTATTGGATATGTAGTAAGCTCCAAAGTTTATCATATGAAGAACAATTAAAGGAGAAGGCAGAGCAGGTTCAAGATGCATTTAATAGAATTGGTGGGTACAATAAATTTGAATTGGATAAAATACAAGAAGCGGATTCTACCTATCATTATCGTAATAAAATGGAATTCACTTTTTCTCCTAATCGTTGGGTGTTAGAATCGGAACCAGAGGGAGTAGATAAATCCTTTGCTCTAGGACTTCACATTCCCGGACGATTTGATAAAATTCTTGATGTCCATGAGTGTCACATTCAACCAGAGATTGGGAATAAAATTCTTTCAGTTGCAAGAGAAGTATGTTTAAATAATCTTGAGCTAAGACCCTATGACCCAAGATCACATGTGGGGTTTTTACGTTTTTTGATGTTGCGATATGGTATAAATACTAATGATTTAATGGTGAATATAGTTACGGCATATCATGATATAGATAAACTTGCCCTTCTTTCAGATAAGCTTCTAGAAGAATTCCCAGAGATTACATCATTGGTTAATAATGTTAACACACGGAAATCAGATGTTGCTTTTGGAGAGTATGAGACATTATTGTATGGTAATTCACATATTCAAGAAAAGATTGGTAATCTTACTTTTGAAATATCAGCAAACTCATTTTTTCAAACAAATACCCTACAAGGTGAAGTCCTATATAAAGAATTGGAAAATATAATTGGACTTAAAGGAGATGAAGTGCTTTACGACTTATATTGTGGTACGGGAACAATTGGCTTGTATTTATCTAGTAAAGTCAAAGAGGTATATGGGTTTGAGGTTATACGATCTGCCCTTGATGATGCGGAAAAGAATGCTGATAGAAATGAAATATCGAATGCATATTTTTTAAAGGCTAATCTTGATACGTATTTTAAATCAGGTCAACTCCCAAATAGAGTCCCCAAACCAGATGTTGTCATTGTAGATCCTCCTCGTGCAGGATTGCATCCAGATATGGTTCAATACTTACCAAAGTTAAAAGCGAAAAAAATTATCTATGTATCTTGCAATCCAACAACCCAAGCTAGAGATGCAAAAATATTACATGAAAAAGGATATAATATAAAAAGAGCTGTTATGGTGGACATGTTTCCACATACCCCACATATAGAAATGATAATTTTATTTTCGAAGTAGAGCTTTAGAAAAACGTGATTCGGGAATAACGTTATCAAAATTAATTTCATCTATAATCCATTCAGTCCCTTTGCTATTTCTTTTCAACTCATCCTTATAGTGGAATTTTGATGGAAACCAACGATCTTGTACTTTTCTGAAGCCACTTAAAGTTGATGTTTTAAGTAACTTCCCGCTCTTAGCATAAAGCTCTTCTTTGGTTGGTAGGAAATATTCTTTATCAACCCATAATTTACGTTTTGGATATGGAAGTCCGGTTACTTTTGCTTCCATTAAAATGATCCAATGATCTCTGTTATTTATTTTTTCTGATTGGCTGGATATACTTGCATTATAGATTTCTTGCATTGGGCGATCTTCCATCATATCGTTATATGACATATCTGAACCCATCACTGATTGTCGAAGCATATGACCAGATATTTGTATTACACGATCTGTCTGTGGGGAATATGTCCAAAGTTTATCATCTAATTTTAACATTTTTGTTCCAGCTTCTCTTGCTGGAGAAAGATATTCAGTAAACGCTTTATTTGTTCCTATAACCCAATGTTTTGATTCAATTGTTCTACTAGAGCGTCGACCATGAATAATCATTTTACTTGTTAAAACTCTACTCTTTGCATTTAAATTTTTATCTATCTTGTTTGTAATCTCATCAGCGGTAATTTCTCCAACTTGACCATTTAATAATGTGCAAAATATTATAAAAATAATTTTTTTTATCATGTTTCGAGTTCCTTAAATAATTGTGCCATTTCACGTTTATAAATAGCAAGCCCTGCTAACATAGTACCTAAAACAGTAGCGATTAATCCGGGAATAAATCCAATATAATATAGATCTGGGGTAATCTTCGCGTAGAAGATATTTGGCATTACCATGGATGTTGTTGACATTGCTGATACGACTTCTGAATAATCAATCCCATTCTCTTGAATATAGTATGTAAAAGATAGGCCAAGACAAGTACCAATCATTGTACCTATTAACCCGATGATAATTGCTTCAAGAATCATAGATCGATATACGTCTCCTTTTGATTCTCCCATTGCGAGGCGAAGGCCTATTTCTCCATATCGCCTAAGACCATTCATGAGCCCCATATTCCAAAGAACGACCATAACTATAATTAAAAATATTGCCCCAATAATCGTTAAAAATGCATCAACGAAGTCAACCATGTTACCCATTTGTTGGCTAGAGTCACGTAATGCCATCATAACAGGGCTGAAAATATCAGATGTATCAGAATAACTCTCATTATAGTTTGATCGGAGATCTACTGCTTGATCATCATTATAAAACAGTGAATGGGTGAAACCAAATATTTCTGATGCTGCATTTTCCATATCCAAAGCTTTTCTAGCACCTGAAATATCGACAAGCATCATTTGGCTATCTGCTTGCCCCTTTCGCAGATCAAATGTCCCAACTACAGTGAAGTTATATGTTGTGAATGCATTATGCATTGTTGTCCCGATGTAGGTTGCTGTATCTCCAATGTTAATATTTAGTTTGTTTGCTAATTTTTTTCCTATTAATACTTCATCAGAAGTTTTTGGGAGTCGCCCTTTAACCAGATTTTTATCAAGTTCCCAGATTTCACTCATGCGTGAGTTATTATTTAGTAAATCGATCCCTAGGGCAAAAACTGGACCTTGATCTCTTGTTTCACCATTCTTATCAGGTATGTCTAACAGTCCACCAAACGTTATCCTAGGACTCCAAAAATAATCTGGATATTCTTTATTTAGATTAATAATGATTTGATTGACATCCAATAGAGCAAGATCATTTGGAAGCATTTGACTTTCTTCTTTATAGGCACGTGTTACTACTTTTTCATGCCCTGAAATAATAACAGCAGTGTCTAGAAATACAGAATTCATTGTTCCTTTCATGAATCCGATTGCAAAAATAACAATAGTTACAGTGATTGTTATAATAATAACCGGGAATAAACTTCTAGAGCGATCCCGTAAAAGACCTTTAGCAAGAAAATATATCATGCGACAGTTTTTCCTCTCAAAGCATCTGTTGGTTTCATTTTAGAAATACGTCTCGATGGTAGATAACTGACAATGATAACAATAGAAAAAACCAGAATTGTTGTTGTGATGATAAGCCCAAAAGAGTATATCGGCATAAGTCGTTTGGCAATCATGAATCCCATTTCCGTATAATCCATAGGTAAAGGAATACCATTTTTTGCTGTCCACCAGAGTATAATCCCAAATGGGAAGACTGTTAATACTGAAGCTAAAACAGCATTGATACCACCTTCAATTGTAAAGAGCCCAACAATTTTTGACCGTGTCATTCCTAAGGCCATCAATGTGCCAATCTCTTTTCCACGTTTAAAAATTGATAAGACCTGCGCATTAAATATTCCCATGGCTGCTAGTGATAGTAGAATTGCAAACATGATTTGATTACCAGGTTTATCTGCTTCAATGGCTGCTTCAATATCTTTGATTAAATAATCAACATCTCTATGAATCCAGTCTCCGGGTTTTTGAATTGTTTCAAGACCCTTTTCATAGGAAACATAAGTTACTTCATCTTTCATTGCTAGCATTTCCTGGGCTTTTTGAATTGGAATCCATATGTGCCCCATGTCTAATTTAAAATTTTCGGTATCCATAATGTAAACTATAGTACCTTCATCAGCATCATATGTCCCATCAGAGTCAATCCAGCGAATTGTAAAAGTATCACCCACATCTAATTTTATATTATTTGCCATTCCTTTCCCGATTAAAACTGGAATATTTACATCCATACTTTCGTTTAAAATTTTGGTAGGCATATTTACAATATTTTGACTAGGGTCAATCCCTTTCATAATGACTGGTATTATGCGACCATTAGGATATATTGCTGCTTGGCTTACTAATATTGGGACAGCTTTATTTTCTTTGACCAGAGCATCTATCTCTGATGGCAAAATTGAATGAGAGTCTTCAAAAACGATTGGATCCATTGGGTCATACATTGGATGCCAATAGGCTCCACCAGCAATTTCAGTATCGATTGTGACTTGCTTTGCATATTGGCGCATACCATCATATAAACCTGTCACAAAAATGATCATGAAAAAAGAGATTGATGTAACAAAGACATTCAGAAAAGTTCTGAGTTTCGCTCCTAATAAATTTTTTAATGCTATTTTAAATAACATTAAACATCTTCTTTTTTCACTTTTTCGTCTTTTACAATATTGCCATCTTCTAAACGAATAATTCGTTTTAAATAACCCATAATTTTTTCATCGTGAGTGGCAAATACAAAAGAGGTATCAAGCTCTTCATTGAGTGTTGTAAGTGTTTTCATGATACTGTGGGAGTTTTCTGCATCTAGATTTGCAGTAGGTTCATCGGCCATGACAAGTACAGGTTGATGAACAAGAGCTCTGGCAATCGCAGTTCGCTGGCATTCCCCTCCACTTAGCATATTAGGTTTTGAATCACGTTTATCTGATAGGCCAACCCATTCTATAGCTTGGTTAACTTTTTTAATTCGTTCATTCGGGCTTACTTTATTTAGTATAAGCGGTAGTTCTATATTTTCAAAAACGGTATATACTGGTAGCAGGTTATAACTTTGGAAAATAAAGCCCATGTATTTTCGGCGTAATTTGGCACGTTCGTTATGGGTTGTATTATCTAGTGATTGGTCTAGAACGCGCACTGTTCCCTCACTTGCAGCATCTAAACCACCTATGATATTTAATAAGGTTGTTTTACCCGATCCTGATGGACCAACAAGACCTGTAAACTCGCCTTGATGAAGATTAAGATTAATATTCTTCAGGGCTGTAAAAAAATCTCCACCTACTGGAAACTGTTTCACCAGATTTTTTATTGAGATGACAGCATTATTACCCATAGTATTTCCTTAGTGATTATAAATGAACATAAATTGTATACCAGTTCCAAATCCTAATAGTGATTTTGGCAATTCACTGGACGGTAGATTATATTGATTTCTTTTTGGGTTCAATGAAAAAATCATATTCAAACTATAACTATCAAAACTAGTACTCCAGCGAAGATAATGATAGTATTTTTCTTTTGACCAGTCAAATTGAGATATATACATAGCCGTGTGCATAATTCCAATAGGCATACTAGTCATAATTGCAGAATAATTTTGATTTGTATTTTGGACTAGATTATTATTGGAGACATACATTGTCTCGACCATTAATAATATTCCACTGGCAAATGGTATTGTATAATCAGCCCCGATTGTTGATAGAATAATTTGTGATTTCTCTGATTTCGCTAGGGTGCTCTCATTCCAAAAGCCAATAAAACCATCATATCTATAGTCAATAGCAATTTTGTCATGAGAGCCATCAATTGGGATTCCTATTGTTCCAATAGTCTGTTTTGTATGGGAAGGTTCTAGGTGATATGTAAGGCTAATTTCACCAATAGAGGATGAAAGCTCCGTACGCAAACCATAAGATAATGTATCTAATCTGTTTTGTATTATCCACGACCATATTGAAATATTATTTGAAGGAAACCATTTAAGTCTAAATGCTTCTACTCCTATAGTTTGTCCAGTTGGGTCTTTCACATCATATGTATCGAACCAGGAAAGAGGACGAAGAATTTGTGTTGGCCCAAAAATAATTTTTTGGAGCCCCAGTCGTGCTTCTAGTTTTTTAGTTGTATATCGTAACCATAAGCGGTGTTGCTTATTGATATCCTCATAAAGGGAATCTCCTAAGTAATGTCTTTTTAGGTAATATGCCCATTCAATATCTAGTAGGTTAGTATTTGACAACTCTTTTTTAATAGATAAAGTGGGGACATAAGACACTCCGAATTCAAAATAAGAGGATTTATCTGGTATATCATTACTAGTCAGGCTATTTAAGGTGAGGATCCCCCTTATCGATAGTTCTTGACATATAATTATTGAATTTAAAGCAATCCCTATTATTGTCATTTTACGCATTAGTTTCAACGAGATTTATTTTTTATTTGGATTGGGAAGGACTAGGCAAAGGGCAGGCAGTAGTGTTAAATCACAAATTAATGCCGTTCCAATCATTCCGGCAGAAAGAATGCCAAATTGATAAGTAGGTAAAAAAGAAGATAGTAAAAGCATAGAAAAACCCGAGACTAGTATAGTTGTAGTTATCATGAGGGCTGACCCGGTATTCATAATGGTTGATTTTATTGCCATTTTTCTATTTAATCCATTTTTTAACTCTTTACGATATCGCAGTAAAAAATGGAGACTGTCATCAACTGCGATACCAAGCGCAACAGAAAAAGTCATTGCAGTCGGTGGTCTGATAGATATACCTAGCCAGGATAAAATACCGAGCACAGTAAAAATCGGGATTAGATTTGTTACTAGACTAGCAAATAAAATAGATTTTGTTCGAAACATAAATGCCATTACGATACTAATAAAAAATAGTGCTATTCCTAGACTATTGACTAATGATTGAACTAGATAATCATTGGTTCTAAGTGCGACAACTGTTGTCCCTGTATATTCAATTGAAAGATAAGATGGAAATGTTTCTGCAAGTGAGTCTATCCTTGTATAAATCTTATCCATTTCTGATGAAGTTTTATTTTCAATTAGTCCAGTAATCCGCAAGGTTTTATTATCAGGACTTATTAATCTTAATTGATTATTTGATTGGTTATTTACCAATTGTTTTATAAAAGATATTTCATAATTATGAGTACTCTTATTACCTCGAATTCGGTTTGCTGACTGTACAAGATTTAATATAGAAAAAAATCGACTATCCTTTAGTTCATCTTTTAATAGGTGTTCTATTTGTTCTAAATAGGGAAATATTTCAGAATTAAGAATAGTTTTTTTGTTATGATTTCCTTCTCTTAAATGTAATAAAATTTCTAATGGAAGAACCCCACCAAAATATTTTTCTGTCATTTTAAGATCTTGATAAAGTTTGTTTTTTGGCCTAAGGTCATCCAGTAATGATGCATCAGTAGAAAGATCTTTTATTTTATACATTGATGTAAATGATATAAGCAGAGGAATAATGATAAAAAACCAGGGTTGCTTTATAATAATATCTGATAACCAAGCCAATATCGGGGAAAATGAATTATTATTTCTATGGTCAAATGATTTAAAAATCATTATTCCTGAGGGAACAAGAATGATTGAAACAAACCATGCTATCATTACACCTAAAGCTATTTCTAGTCCGAATTCTTGGACAATACTTATTGATGTAGTTGTTAATGCAATAAATCCTATTGAGGTTGTAATACTTGTTAAAAATATGACTTTTGACATTTGATTCATGGTTAAGAGCAAGGATGAAGTAGGTGAAGAATTATTTTTAAAAAGATTTTCTCTAAATCTTGCTTGTATATGTATAGCATCGCTAATACCAATGATAAAGATTAATGTTGGCACAATATATGTCATAATATTTATATCAAGATTGAACAAGCCCATTATACCAAGTAACCAGATTACAGTAATGATAACTGTCATTATTGGAAGCAAAACAAATACCCAGTTGCGAAAAATATAAATAAGTATTGAAATGACAAGTAGTGCAATAGGAGGTAAGAAAATAAGATTATCTTTTAACATGTATTTTACATACTCAGTTCGTAGGACCGATATCCCCGAGTAAGTCCAAGATGGAGAAGTTTCTGAAGTAAGTTTTTTTATTTCTTTCAAAAGTTTACTTCTGTCTTGATGATTATTAACATTATCTGCAAGAGTAATCATAAATGCACCAAGTCTTAGATTTTTAGACAGTACTCTAGGTCCAATAGAGGGGTCGTTTTGTATATAACGCAATTTTTGGAAGATGGCATCTCGATTCCATGACAATGAATCATAAAAATTTCCAAGCCATGCATTAGTATCAATATCACTCAAGCTAAAAATTGAAGCAATGCTATGAATCCCAGATATATCTTCTATATTGTATTTAAGATTTTCTAATTCTACATAAAGTTCTTTACTTAAAAAATCTATAGGTTCATATATGATTGTAATTACATTATCTTCACGACCATAGGTGTCTCTGAAAGAAAAATATTTTTCAACTTCAGGGTCGTTATTTGAAAATAAATGTTCAATAGAAAATTCAAAATTTATTTGAGGTATAAACATTGCAAATATCAAAGTGATTCCCAATATACCTGAAAAAGTTATTTTTGGATTATTTATTATTATTTTGAATATTTTTTTTATCATATACTAGTATTTGATTGCAATATATTAATTTCCATTATTTAACCACTCTTAATAAATTTTTAATAATTTGGCTCTTATTGCACCAACACGTTCATTTTTGATTTTTATATTATCTATTTTTAAAATGGGAATGATTCCTGAGTTATTATTTGATAAGAACAATTTATCTACTTTATTAGAATCAAGAATTTTTGATTTTTCATTATGTATTTTAAAGAGAGATTTTGACAGGGTGATTTTTCTTGTTATGCCAGGCAGTACATCATTCATTTTTGTATAAATACAATTTTCTTTTACCCAAAATATATTACTTCTGCTTTCTGCTAATACTTTATTATTATAATCATATAATACGGCATTAAAACAATCACATTCCTGATCATTTTCATATGCTTTCAAGTAGAGTCTGTAATCTGTAGTCTTAATATGAGGGTCAAGAAATACAGGTTTATGTTGAATTGTTCTAAAAGTTTCGTATATACCAGTTTCAAAATTGAAGATATTAGATCCTGGCTGTAATTGGTCCTCTTTAAAAGATTTCCAATCACCATTTATTAATGCATTAATCATGAACAATCAGTATTCTTATAATATTTTATCTTTTCTATTTCTATTGCTTTAGATTTATTCTTGATATGATAATATTATTTTTTATCTAGTTATGAAATATGAAACTTATTTTATAATTGATTCTAAAAAATATACATGATGAAAGAAAATATGAATTCTAATAAAAATTTAAGTATTATTTTTACACCTCTTATTGCAGGTTAAAAGAAACACTATGTCACTCCCAAAACTAGAAAAAATCTACAATCCTTCATTAATTGAAGAAAAATGGTATAGTCATTGGTCAGGAAAAGGCTACTTTTCTGCAGATTCAAATTCAGAAAAAGAATCGTATACGATTGTAATTCCGCCCCCTAATGTCACAGGAATTCTTACTGTTGGCCATGTGTTAAATAATACGATACAAGACATTTTAATTAGAAAGTCTAGAATGGAAGGTAAAGAAGCCTGTTGGATTCCAGGAACAGATCATGCATCTATAGCGACAGAGACAAAAGTTGTACAAATGCTTAAAGATAAGAAAATAGATAAGAATGATTTAAATCGTGAAGAATTTTTAGAATATTCATGGAATTGGAAAAATAAATATGGTGGGATTATTATTGAGCAACTTAAAAGGCTAGGGTGCTCATGCGATTGGTCTAGAGAACGATTTACAATGGATGGTGGTTATACAAATGCAGTATTAGAGGCTTTTGTAAGATTATATCATAAAGGTCTTATATACAAAGGGTATCGAATTGTTAATTGGTGTCCTGTGTCTAAATCCGCAATAAGTGATGAAGAAGTCATATATCATGAGAAACAAGGTTTTTTATGGTACTTTCGTTATCCCATTATTGATTCAAATGATTATGTTGTTGTAGCAACAACTCGTCCTGAGACAATGTTTGGCGATACTGCTGTATCAGTCAATCCCAATGATAATCGTTACAAACATCTAATAGGGAAATCAGTCACTCTTCCTTTAGTTGGTCGGGTAATACCAATTATTTCTGACGAATTTGTTGATCCAGAATTTGGAACAGGTTGCATAAAGGTGACGCCAGCACATGACCCAAATGATTTTTCAATAGGTGAGCGGAATGACCTGGATTTTATTAATATAATGAATGAAGACGCTTCTCTCAATTCAAATGTTCCAAAAGATTATATTGGTTTATCTCGTGAAAATGCAAGGAAACAAGTTGTTAGAGATATTGAACTAGAAGGTTTTCTTCATAAAACAGAAAAATATGTTAATAAGGTTGGTTATTCTGAAAGAGGGAATGTACCTATAGAATTTTATATGTCTGAGCAATGGTTTATGAAAATGAAAGACCTAGCCTCTCCTGCGATAGAAGCAGTAAAAAACAGTGAGATTCGATTTCACCCTCCTCATTGGACAAAAACCTATAATCACTGGATGAACAATATAAAAGATTGGTGTATAAGTAGACAGTTACTATGGGGTCACCAAATCCCTGTCTGGTATCATAAGGAAAATAAAGAAAATATACATGTATCTGTTAATGGACCAGATGATCCAGAGAATTGGACTCGTGACCCTGATGTGTTGGATACGTGGGCAAGTTCCTGGTTGTGGCCTATTGGTGTTCATTCTTGGCCTAATGTGGATAATGATTTAAAAAAATTCTATCCAACTGATGTTCTTGTTACCGGACCTGATATTATTTTCTTCTGGGTTGCCAGAATGATAATGACAGGGTTTGAGTTTATGAATGAATTGCCATTTAAGGATGTTTATTTCACTTCAATTCTTCGTGATGAAGAAGGAAAGAAATTAAGTAAATCTTTAGGAAATTCTCCAGACCCAATTGACCTTTTTGATGAATTTGGAACAGATGCTGTGCGCTTTGGAATAATGCTTATGTCTCCTCAGGGCCTTGATGTCCTTTTTTCAAAAGAACGACTTGAAATTGGAAGAAATTTCATGAACAAATTGTGGAATGCTTGCCGATTTATTCAAATGAATCTTGATGATGAATTAGAAGAAAAACATGAGATAGGCTCTTTAGCTCTAAGTCTACCAGATAAATGGATTCTAAGTAGGTTATCAAAAATGATTATGGAGTATAATAAGCAAATAGACCGGTTTCATTTTAATGAAGCAGCAAAACAAATATATGAGTTTACGTGGAGTGACTTATGTGATTGGTATCTAGAAATTGCTAAAAGCAGATTTTACGGATTAGATAAAACATCGAAAAAAAATGCAAAGTTAGTATCTTTGAAATGTATTCGTATTATATTAAAACTACTTCATCCTTTTTCTCCATTTATTACGGAGGAGCTATGGGCCCATTTTAAGGATAAGGATTCTTTAGATATAATTATATCTCCATGGATAAAAAGCATGAGCTATATAAATGAAGAAGCAGAAGAGGAGATGAAAACTTTACAAGAGGTAATAATAGCAATCAGGAGTATTCGAAGTCGTATGAATGTAAAGCCTTCAAAACTGTCAGACCTTGTTATACGTTGTAATGAAGACCAAAAAATATTTTATGCTAATTATACTTCCTTAATTAAATCGCTAGGAAGAGTTGATAAAATTACGATTGGAGAAAATATTAAAAAACCACCTCAGTCTGCGACGGCTGTTGCTGGGGGTTCTGAATTATATGTTCCGCTCGAAGGCTTAGTCGATTTAAGTCAAGAGAAGAAAAGATTGAATAAAAGAGCCATAGAAATAGAGCGACTTCTTAAAGGAATTAATTCTAAATTAAACAATAACATATTTCTTGAACGTGCACCAAAAATGGTAGTTGAAAAAGAGAAAAAGAATCTTAATAAATTAAATGAAGAATTAGAAAAAATAACCATTAATTTGGAAATACTAAAATGAGAAATATTTTTCAAATAATTATTCTTTTTACCCTCCTAAAGTCGCAATCAGTTGATGCGGCCATAACAATATATAAGGATGGCACTGCACTTATTAAACAACCAGTAGCATGGTCTATTCCATCTGGTATAAGCTTTGTGACATGGAATAGTTTACCTAGTGGATTACATGAAGATACTCCTTTTTTAAATGTTAAGGATGTCGATGTATTATCACAGAGGTTTAATGATAATATATTTTCAGGTACAGACTATTTTATTTCTTTAAGAGGAGAGCATATTCAGGTTAAACCAAAGGATGGGAAACTAGTAAAAGGGACACTACTAGAGATAAATGCTTCCAGTGTTACCATTGATCATCAATCTGGTATAATTACTTTTAATAGAAGCGAATTAGAATATATTGGTAGCAAAACAAAAGATTTTGAATCACCATCATTCCGTCCGTTCCTATCTTGGGACTTAAAGTCAAAAAAAGAACAGATAGTAGAAGGGGAGTTGGTTTATAAAACAAATAATTTTTTTTGGAATACCTTGTATAGATTAAAATTAATTAATGAAGAAAAAGGAGAACTTATAGCTGAAGCGGTTATATCTAATAACTCTGATATGGGATTTACAAAAACCGCGATTAAATTAATAGAAGGCAATCTAAATAAAGCAAAAATTAATAGACCTAGACCAGAAATGACTAATCGTTCTTTCGTGATGAATGCAGAAGCAAGTATAATCCCGGCCATGGATAAAGAAGAGCTAGGTGATTACCATATCTATTCACTTAACTATGCACATGATTTAGGTCCAAAAGAAAATATTACAGTACGAATGTATGGTCCACTTGATGTTGGGTATACAAAAAAATATGTTTTTGAAAATACCGAGAGAAGGCAAAAAGAAGAACCTTTAGAAGTTCAACTTACCATGGAAAATACAGAATCCAATGGCTTAGGGATTTCGCTTCCTGCAGGTAAAGTAGAAATGTATTCATTTAAACAGTCTAGAGTTTTAGAGTATATTGGCGAAGATAATATGGGGCAAGTGCCAAAAGGTCAGTCTACAGTTTTAACTTCTGGTAGGGCATTTGATGTTACAGGTAATCGCAAGGTATTAAATTATGATAGACAAAGAAAAAGTGAAGAAGCAGTAATAGAAATAAAAGTAACAAATACGCGAAGTGAAGATATTAATGTGTTATTAATAGAGCATATTAATGGGGATTGGATTATAAAAGATGAATCTCTTAATTATCAGAAAAAAGATGCTTCAACAGTACATTTTCCCCTAAGTCTAAATGCCGGTGAAACAAAAAATGTATATTATACATACCGGAAAGAATGGAAATAGACTTCTAAAAGGCCAATTTTTGAAGTTTTTAGATACCATCTCCAAAGTAAAAGGAGTTGGACCTCAAAGAGAGAAAGTATTTAATATACTTGGCATTTATTCTTTGAGGGATATGTTATATTATTTTCCAAGACGGCATCTTGATAGAACGAATTTTACTCCTATAAATAAGCTCAAAAAAGGTGAACTTGTTAATGTAATTGGAAATGTGCAAACATATGGGCAAAAATCAATTCGTAAAGGGAAAATGTTTCAGGTTTTAGTCTCTGATGGTGCTGGCTTGCTAACCTTAAATTGGTTTAATGGTGTACGTTTTATAAAATCTTTATTCAAAGTTGGAGATAGAATTGTAATTCATGGTAAAGTTGAATGGTATAATGGATTTACCATTACGCACCCTGAATTTGAAACAATTCTAGAAGAAGAAGATCCAATAAAAACAAATAACATTGTACCAATTTATCCAATGACAAAGGAATTAAAGGCTGCTCGAATTGAGCAAAGGATTTTAAGAAACATAATCAAAGAAATTTTAAATAATATTGAAGATGTTGATGATTTCATGCCATTGAAAATTCTAAAAACCAATAATTTAATTGGTTTAGAAAAGGCCCTGGCGCTTATTCATTTTTCTTCTAGTTTATATGAATTAAGACAAGCAAAGAACAGGCTAAAGTTTGATGAACATTTTCTTTTACAATTACTTTTAGCACTTAAAAAACAATCCATAAGAAATTCTGTCACAAAAAGATTAATTGATATTGGTCCTTATTTTAGACCAATCGCTCAAACTTTGGATTTTGAACTAACAAATGCCCAGAAAAATGTAATTCAAGAAATACATTTAGATATGAAACGTGATTTTCCAATGAACAGATTAATTCAAGGTGATGTAGGCTCTGGAAAAACTATTGTAGCAGTTTTAATTTCTGTACTATCGGTAGGGAATGGCGTGCAAGTTGCGATAATGGCACCAACGGAAATTTTAGCCAGACAGCATTATCTTTCATTTAGAGAGCAATTAGATAAGGTAAATATTGCATGTTCTCTATTAATTGGAAAAATGAAAAAAAAGGATAGAGATCCAATACTTGGGGGATTAAAAAAAGGGAAAATACCTATTGTTATTGGTACGCATGCTTTGATACAGGATGATATATTATTTAAAAAACTTGGTCTTATAATAATTGATGAACAACATCGTTTTGGAGTAGATCAACGTTCTGCTCTTTTTGCTAAGGGTAATAACCCTCATTCTATTTCAATGACTGCAACTCCTATTCCTAGAACACTTGCTATTACTTATCATGGTGATATGGATATTTCTATAATAGATGAATTACCAAAAAATCGCACTCCAATTATTACAAAGGTTGTAAAGCCGAATAGAATGGATAGAGTTTACAAGTTTATTAGGTCAGAAGTGGATAAAGGGAGGCAATGTATAATTGTTTACCCATTGGTAGAACAGTCAGAAAAGTTAGATCTTGCAGCAGCAGTAGAAGCACACAGTGAACTATCATCTATTCAATTCTCAAAATTAAATGTGGGTTTAATCCATGGTAAAATGAAATCAGAAAAAAAAGATACGATAATTAAAGAATTTGAATGTAACAGAATAAATATTTTAGTATCAACTACTGTAATTGAAGTTGGTATAGATATCCCTAATGCTACAGTCATGTTAGTTGAACATGCAGAAAGATTTGGCTTGACCCAATTGCATCAATTAAGGGGGCGTGTAGGTAGGAGTTCAAAAAAAAGTTATTGTATTTTAGTAAGTAGAAATTTTTCTGATATATCTAAAAAACGCTTATCCATTATGGAGGAAACTCATGATGGCTTTATAATTGCAGATGAAGATCTTAGGCTTAGAGGTCCAGGTGAATTCTTTGGACTTAGGCAATCAGGTTTTTTAAAATATAAGATTGCAAATATGGTTACAGATGGTAAAATTATAAAATCAGCTAGAAAAGAAGCATTTCAATTAATAGATAATGATAATCAATTAATTGATAAAAAAAATTATTTTCTTAAACAAGTATTTGTAGATCAATTTGCAGAGTTTTTAGAGAATATCAATCTGTCGTGATGAATCATTTTCAATATCCATAAGGTGAATTAAATTTCCCCGTTTTAAATTTTATATTGAACTATATTTCCGGGGTTTTAAATGGTGCAAGAAAGCTTAAATACATAAAAAAAGTATTTTTTATCTCGTTTAATTCTTTTAAAAAAAATCTAGAGATTTATTTTAATAAAATAATAATTCAGTGACACATAAAACCGCAATAACTATTGAAAAAGCAGCTTATTATTTTGATTTATTGTATATGTTAGAATTAAAGGCAATGGAAAATATATTAAAATTACGAGGGGAAAATGTTAATAAATGCGATAGTTGAGATAGAAATTAGTCGTATTCATAAAAAAGATTATTATGGGTTATAACAATGATTAATGAAAATTATAAAAAAATCAACCGTCTCATTGCGTTCCTAGTATTAGTAATATCTTTTTTTGTTTATTACGATACAATGGCTCCATCTGTATCTTACTGGGATTGTGGTGAATTTATCGCTGTGTCCTATACTTTAGGTGTTCCTCATCCACCAGGAAGTCCATTGTTTTTATTATTGGGTAGAATAGCATCTCTTTTACCTTTTAGTGATGATATCGCGTTTAGAGTTAATCTTCTATCACCTCTAGTAAGTGCTTTTGCTATTTTTTTTCTATATTTAATCATTGTTCAAGTTATTAATAACTGGCGTGGAAAATTAGAGTCCAAAATAGATTCATTAATTGTATTTGGTTCGGCGTTAATAGGTTCTCTTACTTTTGCCTTCACAGACAGCCACTGGTTTAATGCTGTAGAAGCAGAGGTTTATGCTTTCAGTACATTTTTTACAGCGATTGTTGTTTGGCTTATTTTACTATGGAATGAGAAAGCAGATGAAAAAGGACAAGAAAGATATATTTTAATTATTGCTTATATGATTGGTTTAGCTACCGGTCTCCATCTTCTTAATTTATTGACTCTTCCATTTGTAGCCTTGGTAATCTATTTTAGGAAATACAAATTTGAGTGGATTTCTTTTGGTATAACAATAGCAATAACTACTCTTGTGTTTTTTATTATACATAATGTAATAATAAAAGGAATGCCAAAAATAGCATCTGCTATTGGAGTGTTCTCAACTGCATTTCTAATTATATGCATTTTTGGATGTATGGTTTGGGCAATTTCTAATCAAAAGAAGCTTCTTTCTTTGTCTTTAACTTCAATGGCTTTAGTCTTAATTGGATATTCCACGTATGCTTTAATTTTTATTCGTTCCAATCAAAATCCTAGTATTGATGAGAATGATCCCGAAACAGTAGAAGCATTTATATCTTATTTAGAACGTGAGCAATATGGTGATGTAGGATTATTTCCACGTCGATTCCCTGGTATCCCACCTATACATGAAGTAGCTGGATATCCTGAAGGTCCAGGCAGAGAATTTTCTTCATCACAAAAAAGAGAATATAGCAAGTACAAAACGGATAAACAGTGGGACTTCTTTTGGAATTATCAAATAAGGAAAATGTATAATCGTTATTTTTTATGGCAGTTTGCAGGCAGAGGTCCGGCATCAGACTCTGGTGTGATTAAGATGGGCGCTCGAAATAATGAAGATGGAGTTGATTTAACACAATTTGGCCTGCCATTAGCTTTTTTACTTGGGTTACTGGGTATGTTTTACCATGTATATAAAAATGATAAAATGGCATTTTCAGTTTTTTCACTTTTTATCATGACAGGTTATGCAATTATTATATATCTAAATCAAGATAACCCTCAGCCTAGAGAAAGAGATTATTCTTATGTTGGTAGTTTTTTTGCGTTCTCCATATGGATTGGTCTTGGAACAGCAGCTATATCTGAGTGGATATCAGATAATATAAAAAATAAACAGTTAAGTACTAAGGTTATATCTTTAGCTCTAATTCTGCAGGTTCTTTTTGTTCCTATGGCAATGGCAAAAGCAAACTATCATTCCCATGATAGATCAGGTAATTTTGTTGCCTGGGACTATAGCTATAATATTTTACAATCATGTGAACCAAATGCGGTGATTTTTACTAATGGAGATAATGATACTTTTCCTTTATGGTATTTACAAGAAGTAGAGTCTCTTAGAACAGATGTTGCGGTTGTTAATTTGAGTTTATTAAATACACCCTGGTATATAAAACAATGGCGTGATAAACGATCAAAGGATACAAAGTTTATTGATTTAAGTGATATGCAAATAAATAAATTGACATCAAGTCTTCAGAGGTGGGAAAAGCAAAAAGTAAGTGTACCTGTAGATAATGATCCTATTAATAAAAAAGGTTATATTGAATGGGAAATGAAACCTACATATCAAGGTGCAGCTCTTAGGGTTCAAGATATGATGATTATGCATATAATTAATGAATCAGAATGGAGAGTTCCAATATACTTTGCTGTTACGGTATCACAACAAAATCGTATAGGGCTTGATAATTATCTTGATATGCAAGGTTTAACATTTCAATTAAAAAGTCATAAAACAAATGCTGTTGATACAGATAAAATGTATTCAAACTTAATGACGGACATTGGACCGAAAAGTTGGTCTACAGACTTTAATCACTCAGAATTTTATTTAAATATGACAGATAATGATATTAAGAAATCTATTAATTCAGATGAAAAAAATGATGGATATTTTCATTGGTCTAAGAATTACCAACCTGGCTATATGTTTAGAAATCTAGGAAATGAAAAAATATATTTTAATAAGCAAACAAAGCGATTACTTCAAAATTATAGAAGTGCTTATGTGCAACTTGCTTTCACATATTATATGGATTATCAGAGGTTGTCTAAGAAAGGAGAAAATACACCGGAAGAAAAGTTGAACAAGCTAAGAGAAAAGATTATTTTAACCTTAAATAAGATGGAAGAGAAGATTCCAGGTAATACTATACCGATTCAATCTGAAGATTTACATTATCAAGTAGCACGTATTTATGGTGACCTTGGTGAAAAACAGTCAATGCGAAATATTATTGAAAACCTTATTAATCGCCCAGGAGGAAAACCTTTAAATAGAGTAGATTATGCAAATACATTTTATCGAGATTATAAAGATTCAGAAAAAGCCATTAGCGTTCTTGAACAAATGAGAGCAGACTTTCTTAATATGGAAACAATCGTAAAAACAAGAGGATTTAGTAGTAAAGCAGTTAAAAAAGGTCAATGGGCACGTTGGCAAAAAGCATACCCAGAGATAGTATCTTCTCTAATTTATATTTATAGAGAAACAAAGAATTTTCAAGAAGCAGAAATCGTATTAAGTGAATGGGTAAATAGAAATCCAACTGATCAAAATGCAAAAAATATCCTTAATGAGGTTCGCGCAGGCGAATAATAAGTTTAGGTCTCTATGACCAATAAATCTCCACTTGTTTCTATTATTATTCCTCATTGGAATGGTATTGAAACACTTTCTGAGTGTATTGATTCTTTATTAAAAACTGATTTTGATTCCTATGAGATTATTATTGTTGATAATGCCTCTACAGATGGAAGTCAAGAATGGATAAGAAAAAATCATCCAGAAATATATCTATTGGAAAATTCTTTGAATTATGGATATGCTGGAGGTTGTAATAGGGGTACAGAAATTGCTAAAGGGTCTTTTTTAGTTTTTTTGAATAATGATACTGTACAAGAAAAAAATTGGTTAAAATATTTACTCACCTGTATCCAAAAAGATAATAATATTGCTGCGGTACAACCTAAGATTTTAAATTATTATGAAAAAAAAACGTTTGATTATGCAGGCGGATCGGGTGGAGAGATGGATATTTTTTGTTATCCATTCGCTCGTGGTCGAATATTTCTTGAGCAAGAAGTAGATAATCAACAATATGATAATTCCACTCAATGTTTCTGGGCTTCTGGTACTGCAATGATGGTAAAAAAGGATTTGTTTATCTTAGCTGGTAAGTTTGAAGAGATTTTTTTTTCTCATATGGAAGAAATAGATTTATGCTGGCGCTTAAAAGCTATGGGATATCAGATATGGGTAGAGCCAAAATCAATAGTGTTTCATAAGAATGCAGTGTCTTTGCCAATGCATACCCACCGCAAATATTATTTAAATCATAGAAACTCTCTCTTAATGTTATTCAGTAATTATCCAATAAAAAAAATCCTATACTTAGGAACAATACGTATTTTACTTGAGTTTATTGCATTGTGTTATTCTATTTTAAAATTAGATATCAATCATGTAACGGGTATAATACATTCTTTATTATGGATTATGATCCATCCACATGTAATTATTCAGAAAAGAAAAAAGTATAAAACAATAAGTTTAGATAATGATACTTTCAAGAGTCTATATCAAAAATCCATTGTTGTTCGCCATTATATTTTTGGGGAAAAAATCTACTCTGATATTTCTAAAATAGATGATTGATATAATTCCCTCCTATCTGAATCTAATTCATACATATGTTCTAAGAGTTCAATTTGGCCAAGCTTAACAAGCATTTCAGCAATTTTATTTGATTGGATTTTTAAAAAAAATTGTGTTTGATTATTTCTTCCAACATCATTGAATGATTGTTCAATTCCATCTATTACGTTATTTAATTCTTCAATAACTAAATCCATTTCTTGATTATTGTAAAGGTCAATTGCGATATACCAAGCAAGCCTTGCTTTTCTAAGTCCGATATTCCGAGTCAAATTATCAACAAGCATTATGCGGTAATCCCATCCCTTCTTATAATCAGATGAAGATCCTCTAAGTGCAATATCCCTTGCCATTTCAAAAGATTTGTTCCCACCATTAAATTCATAAGTATCTATTTCATTGCCTAAAATTAAATGTCCATAGAAGGCTAAAAAACCTACGAGAGGTTCAAATAATACAGGGTCATAATATATACTACTACCAGAGTTATAATAAAATTGGAAACTTTTATCAAAATATCTTAAATCATTTCCATTTGAAAAAAGGGCCTGACAATTATATATGTTAAGATTCCCTTTTTGTGTTACGCCTTCAAAAACTATTTGAATGTGCAAGGGTATTTCTAAATCGCTATAATTATCATCCCATACTGTACCAAGAAAGAATCTTTTTATATCGCTGTTTAAGTTAATAATTTTTTGTTTTTCATCACTCCTCAATAACCTGTCATCTATTATTATATCTAAAGAAACAAATTGACCGATAATAATTTTTGGAAATAGTATTATGTATAAAACAATATATTTAAGATGTCTCATCATATCCGAATATTGATTATAGAGGAGTTGTTATACAAGGTGTTTGTATTTGAAATATCTTGGTAATTTATACTATGGCAAATATCAAAGATTTATTGAAGAATTTAGATAATTCAATTTTTTCTATACTACAATTGGTAGGGGAATTGGGAGAAAAAGAGAATGTTGAAGTATATGTTGTTGGAGGATTTGTTAGAGATTTATTAATGGGCAAATCGTTGCATGATATAGATATAATGGTAGTTGGGGAGGGCATTCCCTTTGCAAGGAAAATAGCAAATAGTTTAGGCATAAAAAAAATCATACCATTTGAAAAATTTGGAACAGCTCTTATTCCAAATAAAAATATACAAATTGAAGTGGCTTCGGCTCGAAAAGAATATTATGCTAATCATTCTAGAAAACCTTCAAAAGTAGTTTTTACAGATTTAAAAGGTGATTTGATACGCAGAGATTTTACTATTAATGCGATGGCGATAAACCTAAATCCAAAGAAGTTTGGAGATTTTACTGATCCATTTGGTGGTATTATGGATATAGAAAAAAAAATAATTAAAACGCCATTAAGTCCAGATCAGACTTTTTCTGAAGATCCACTAAGAATGATGCGCGCGGCATATTTTTCCTCAAAATTAGGATTTAAACTTGAAAATAATTGTCGAAATTCTATTATTAAAATAGCTCATAGAATTGATATCGTTTCTATTGAGAGAATAAGGGATGAGTTTATTAAAATACTAAAAACTGATAAACCATCCATTGGTCTTGTAATCCTTCAAAAGACTGGATTAATGAAAATAATTTTTCCTGAAATTCATATTATGTATGGTATAGAGCAAACTGCAGAATGGAATCATAAAGATATTTTTGCACATACGCTTCAAGTTGTAGATAATGCGGCAACTCTATCCGTTAAAATGGAACTACGTTTTGCTGCACTAGTTCATGATATTGCCAAACCAAATACGAGAAGAATAGATAAGAAAAAAGGCTATACCTTTTATGGACATGATGCTGTAGGTGAAAAAATGATAGATACAGTTGCACAAAGAATGAAGCTCTCAAATGATTTGAAGAATTACCTCAAAAAGTTAACCTTGTTACACCTTCGTCCAATAGCATTGGTAAAAGATGTAGTTACAGACTCAGCTGTTAGACGATTAATGGTTGCGGCCGGTAAGAATCTTAAAGATCTAATGATTTTGTGCAGGGCAGACATTACTACAAAAAACCCTAAGAGGGTGAAGCGATATCTTAAAAATTTTGAGAAGGTAGAAGAGAAAATGTCTAATGTTACCGAGAAAGATGAAATGGTAGCCTTTCAGTCCCCTGTTCGAGGAGATGAGATTATGGTGATTTGTGAATTGAGTGAAGGACGAAAAGTTGGGGTAATAAAAAAGGCAATTGAAGAAGCAATACTAGAAGGCTTAATCGATAATACGCATAGTGAGGCCTTGGATTATTTGATTAAGATAAAAGACAATTATCTAGAATGAAAAACTCAACTCAAGGCATAAATTAATTATTTATTCATTAATGAACTTCGTTTTCTTAAAGTTTAAATTCTTACCACATAAGATGAAAATCAAATCTCTTTTTAATTATATATTTTTATTTCAAACTGTTTTAAATGCACAAAACTATACACTTGATGATTGTATTCAAACAGCAATAGATGGGAAGAAAACAGTCTTGTCTGCAGACATTGGAGTTATTTCAGCATCCAAAGGATTAAAGGCCTCATATAGCCGGGTTTTGCCATCCATTCAGGCGAGTGGAGGTGGCGGGGTCAACTATTTCCCCGAACAAGTAAATTTCGATTTGGAAGAATTAAAATTTGATACTACAAATTATTTTGAAACTTATTCAGCAGGTATTTCACTCAATCAAACTTTATATGATGGTGGCCGTTCTTGGAATCAGATTAGACAGGCAAAGACAAACCTTGATATCTCTAAACTAAATCAAAGATTAAACAAGACGCAGGTCATTCAGAAAGTGATTCGTTCATATTATGGGTTGCTTCAGGCTCAGAAGCTTTTAAATGTTTCAGAAAAAAACTTAGAAATGTCTACTCAGCAAGTATCACTTGTTAAAAAACAGTTCGATCTTGGTGTAGTAAAAAGAACCGATTTTTTAAAGGCTCAGGTTGCTCAAGGACAAGCTCGCGTTGACATGCTTAACAAAAAAACAAGCCATCAAAATTCAAGAAGAATATTATTTAATGATATGGGATTACAGGATTTTGGTCAAAACATTGTTGTAATAGAAAAAGAATGGGAGGCGCCAAAAATCCCTTCAAGTGGAGAGTTGTTGAAAATTTTAAAAAATAGTAACCCTAGTCTATTAATTTCGAAATCACAAATTGACCTAGGTGATTTGTCATATCAAATTACAAAAGGGCTGAGGATGCCTTCTTTAAATACATCCATGAATTATTCTGCCAATGGTCAAACAACTAGTGAATTGTTAAAAGCATTTAATGATGATTGGAGTCTTGGTTTGAATTTATCTCTGGCTGTGCCAATCTATGTTGGTAACTCTCTATCCATTCAGCAGCAGCAAGCAATATTGTCAAAGCAACAGGCTGAATATTCCTATACAGTACTTTTAAATGATCTTCGAGTTCAGGCAGAGCTAATTCGTGAGACTCTCAGCAATTATGCTGAAATTATACCACTAAATCAGTCAGTGGTTGCATCTGCGGAAGAAGATTTAAAACTTGTGAGAGAAAGGTATAGTTTGGGCTCTGCTACTATTCTTGAAGTTCTGGATGCTCAGGTCTCCCTAATTCGTTCAAACTCTAATTTAATTAATGTTATTCATGATGCTAGAGTACAAGAAGCAAGTCTAAAAGCAGTGCTTGGAACCCTGGATATTGAATATAAACCAAAAGAAAGATAAGATGTTAAACATACTAAAAAATAAAAAAGTTTGGATACCTTTATTAACTCTTTTTATAATTATAGTTGGGTATTTTGTTTCAGGTTCTGGAGATGAAGAAGCACTAAGGGTGGAAGTTGAGTTAATCCAATCAAGAGACATTGTTCATAAGGTAAACGCAAGTGGGAAGATACAACCTGAAGAGGCGGTTCAGATTACTTCCACAATCACTGGATGGATAACTCAGATCACTGTAATAGAGGGAGATACTGTTGAGCCTGGTCAGCATTTGATAAGTATTGATGAAAAACAAATTCGTCCTCGATATAATAATGCTCTTTCACAGGTTAAATCTTCTGAGGCTAACCTACGAAAAGTTCAATCTCAAATGGATAGAACCAAATCTTTGTTCTCACAAAGCTTGATCTCAAAACAGGAACTTGAGCAAGTTGAGGCATCCTATCAGATTGCCTTAAGCCAATCGGAACAGGCAAATGCAAACCTGTTATCTGCAGAAGATGAATTATCAAAGACACGTCTTACGGCTCCAAAACATGGTATTGTTACTAGTATTACCAAAGAAGAAGGTGAGATGGCAGTTGGGGGTATGTTTAATCCTGGAGTCTTGATGACCGTGGCAGATTTGAGCAGAATGGAAGTGGAGGTTGATGTAAATGAGAATGATGTGGTCAATATCGAAATTGGGGACACCTCTGAAATTGAAATTGATGCTTACCCTGACACGATTTTTTATGGGGTAGTTAGCGAGATTGCACATACCGCCAAGTCCTCCAATATGGGTGTCCAAAATCAAGTTACAAACTTTAAGGTCAAGGTTAGGATGGTGTCTGTTCCTGATAAAATTAGACCTGGGATGAGCAGCACTGTAAATATCATTACTGAAACTCTTTCAGGTGTTATATCAATACCCATACAGTCACTTACTTCAAGACCAGAGAATTATGCTGGAAAGATTAACAATAAAAAGAGTGAGAACAAGCGGAAGAATAAAGATGACGAAGAGCGGGTATTCAGCAAGGTAAAACCCATTGATGTAGTGTTTATTTTAGAAAATGAGTTTGGAGAAAAAAAGGCACCAGATGATAAAAAGTTTGCTATTGTGAGGCCTGTTGATGTGGGAGTATCAAGCGAGAATCATTACTCAGTTAATTCAGGATTAAAGTTGGGAGAGATGATTGTAATTGGTGGATATCGCGTTCTAAGTAAAGAACTCTATCATGGTGCAGTTGTATCAGTAAATGATAATTCAATCGATAAAACTGAATAGTGAGATTAATGTTGAACCCTCAAACTTCTAATTTATAGAACTATTAAATATTGATTGAATCATGGCATTAATTTCTCTGAAAAAGATTTATAAGATATATAATGTTGGTGGGGAAGAGGTTCGTGCTTTAGATGGAATCGATCTGGATATTCAAGAAAATGAGTATTTAGCGATAATGGGCCCCTCAGGATCGGGTAAATCAACCTTGATGAATATGATTGGTTGTCTTGACACTCCAACCTCAGGGCTATATGAGTTTGAGGGTGAGATGGTACAGGTAATGGATGACTCTCAATTGGCTTCAATAAGAAACCGAAAGATTGGTTTTGTTTTTCAAACTTTCAACTTGCTTCCAAAAGCTACCGCACAGCACAATGTTGAGATTCCACTCGTCTATGCAAACATTCGTAAGAGTCAACGAATTGAAATGGCATCGAAGGCGCTTGAGAGTGTTGGTCTTTCGGACAGATCACACCATAGACCCAATGAATTATCTGGTGGGCAGAGACAGCGAGTTGCTATAGCAAGAGCATTGGTAAATGACCCATCTATTATACTTGCAGACGAACCAACTGGGAACCTTGATTCTAAGAGTGGACATGAAATCATGAATATTCTTGATGAATTGCATAAGAGAGGGAATACAATTATTCTTGTAACTCATGAGGATGAAATTGCGCAGCATGCTCATCGAGTCATTCGTTTATTTGATGGTAAGATCATTGAAGATATAGAATTGAAGTCCTCATGATTTTACTTTTGTTAGAGAATTTCAAGATCTCTCTATCTGCAGTTTTTGCCAATAAAATACGTTCCATTTTAACTGCTCTTGGAATTATCATTGGAATCTTGTCGGTTACGTTAATGGGTACACTTATATCGGGGCTTGACAGGTCATTTGAGAGTAGCATGTCGTGGCTAGGTAAAGATATTCTATATGTAAGCCGATATGAATGGTTTAGTGATATGGATTGGTGGGAGGTAAGAAATCGACCAAAGATGTTGCCAGAATATGTTGAGAAGATTAAAGAGAAATCAAGCTATGCTATGGCCGTTGCACCTGTGATGCAGAGAGGAGCTTCATTGTCGCATGAGGATAAAGAAACACGGACAGAGATATTTGGAACCAATGAAGACTACATGGCGACCATTAGTACTGATATTGCAAATGGTAGATTCTTCACAAGGAATGAAGATCGCTCTGGATCTAGAGTTGTTGTAATAGGAGACGGTATT